>VTLG01008038.1_pt1 | contig 18775 bp, 26 predicted proteins | sample 4694571 | NCBI WGS metagenome assembly VTLG01 (sample SAMN12604809, study PRJNA352737) | marine metagenome | biome: ENVO:00000447; feature: ENVO:00000209|ENVO:00000569|ENVO:01000036; material: ENVO:00002151; isolation source: viral sequences binned using virsorter ...
TATCTCCGAAGAATTTAACATCATATCCAGTATCATCAACACCAACAGTTATAGTATTATCTACTTGAATAGCACCGTCAAGATTAGTTGTTCCTGAAACTGTTAATAAATCTGTAGTTATTGTTCCGTCAAAGTATGCATCTTTAAATTCTAATGAGCTTGTTCCTAAATCTATATCATTATCTGTAACTGGAACAATAGCTCCGTCTTGTATTCTAATCTGTTCTACTGCTGCGCTGGATACCTCTACAAATACTCCCCAACGATTATTTGTACTGTCTGCAACAATCTTATTTAAAAAGTCTAAATCACCTATGGTGTGTATATTACCACCGTGTCCTGCTGTACCATCATGTCTGTGACCAGTACTTGATGCACTACTAGAACTATAGGTAAATGCGTTGACTAATTGATCATATTCGTTGTTAAACAATGCAGCAGTAATTGTATCTCCATCACTAAAACTACTTTGTCTTGTATAACTTTGTGCCATCTTTTATTCTCTCCCTGAAGGTACGTAATCTATGTAAATTCCATTAACTGTATAAGGTGAATTTTGATTATCGCTAAATATTCTAAAATAATTACTTGCTCCACTTCCTTCTACAGTTTGTTTTGTTAGAGGATCTGTTGCTGCTCCAAACTTATAACCTCCTGCTGTACCGAAAGTTGCTGTTGCGAACAGTGAAGGTTTAGGTACTGATAATGAATAATCTGAAGGTTGTGGACTATCTAGATCATCAAAATTATATCTTATTCTTAAACTTGTATCAACTTCTCCTTCTGGAGTTATAGAAACTTTTACATATTTTAAAGTTTTTAAAGTTCCTAAATCTCCGTAATCAAGATCTGGTGTCTGATACTTAGCTATAATATTTGTAGCTGATCCACCAGAATCTAAAAAATTATCTCCTGTATCATGATTATATACTTTTCCGTTATAGTCACCATGATAATATTTTTCAACACCGCTTGAGTTAAATCCTGAAACTGCTGCAGCGCTTGCATCTATTCCTACTGTTTCAGACCACTGAAAGTTTGTAAATCCTTGATCTGTTGTTTTTAGAGTTCCTATAATTCCTCTTGAAGAACCGCCAGTAGAAGAGTCTCCATAATATAAGCGATACTGTGCTTTATCTCTTATTACAATACTGCTTATATTATAGCTTCCTATATTATCTGCAATCTTTTTCATTACAGGCTGTATAGAACGAGTAACTGTACTTAACTCTACGTCACCAATTCTTACTGTACCTGCTAGTGTTCTTATACCGTCTGGTGCTAAAAATACTAAGTCACCACCAATCTCTTGAATACTTCTACCATCTAAACAACCTATGTTTTGTGTAATAGGCTCTACTGCTATTGTAGAGGAAGAATTTATATTTGTCAATTTATAAATACTATTTTTACAAAATATAATTAGATCATCACGAAAAGATCTTAAACCAACTACTTGATCATCTAATACTATACTTCCAGAACCTGTGCTTGAAAAATCATCTATATCACTTGTTCCACTATAATATATAGTATTTGGTGCTGTTGCTGCGCCTGCTACAACTAAATGCTTATCGTGTATTGTGCAAAACTTAGGATAGTGTGTTCCGCTTACTGTTATTTCTTTAGCAAAATAAGTTCTAGAATCTAGATCTCCAGTACCAGTCATCTTAAAGTAAAAAGGTTTTACACCTGATCCTTCATCAGTAATAATAACTTCTCCGTAAGCTGTATCACCTTCATAAGTTGCAAAATGCGCTAAACTTTGAGAAGTTCTAGCTGAAGCACTACGACCTGTAAAAGTACTATAGTTATCTCCACTACCTGATACACTTGCTCTATTTATTTGTAACCAGCTTGTTCCGTCTAAACTAAAGTATATATTAGTACTAGCGCAAGCTATTACACCGTCTGCATAAACATGTAATCCTAATATATCGTCTTGAGAGCTAGGATTAGCAGCGCTTCCTCCTCCCAAAGCTGAATAGCCATTTATTCTTCTATATCCACCAGCTACATCAACTTCAAAATTTTCAAGAAGAGTAGCGGCTCCTGGTCTACGAAGCATCTCAAAAGAGCTTGAGGACTTATCTAATCCTCCTTCACATGCTAATGCAAAAGGTTGAGACATTATATCATATCCGTTGACATATATTTAGGAGTAGGATCTGCTAAATTAGATCTCATTAATCTTAATCCTTTCTTATAGTCATCTAGTGCAAAAGCTGCAAGCTGTGCATTTTCTTTAAATTGTGCCATATAATATCTAGCTCTTGCTAATAATACTGGCGAATACATATCAGGAAATACTATTGCATCTCCGTGTGCATCTAATGCTGTAGGTAAATCCCAAGCAAAAAACCACACCCTATACACTTTGTCGGGTATTGGACTTAATCCAAACTTTCTAGAATCTGGACTTCTAATAATAAAACGCGGTTCTCCATAGTTTTGTGTATCTGCATCATCTTGGTTTTCTGATTCTCGATAATGATCTTTCCATTCTTCAAGAGTCATAAATGATAAATTTCTACTTGTATATGGAGCAGACGCACCGCTAACTCCTATTGTTGTTAAATAAAAGTCTTTCCAATCTACTGCACCATAGTCTGTAGTTATACTAGAACTAGATGCTTTTAATTCATACCATCTTGTTCCTGCAGTAGTTTCAACATAAACATTACCATACATAGGATCAGTAGCGCCACTTTCGCCTGTAGCCAAAAAAGACCATCTAGGCTCTGCACTTACAATTTCATTATATGCTCTGTTTACACAGTCTTTTGCAAATTGTTGAATGCCGATAGCGCTACTAAAATTTGAAGATGTTAAGACAACCTCATTTGATTCCCTTAGTAATTCATTTGTTAATTGTAAATATGTTGTTGCCATTTATCTATTACTCGTCAGTCATTTCATCAACAGTTTCTTCTTCTAATTTATCAATAACTGTACCTGCTGCTTGCACAGGTATAGATATTGCTGTTTGACCTAAATCAACACTTTCATCTACTACTGCTGAAGCTACATTTTTACCAGCGTCTATTGTTTCTTCAACTATAGAACAACCAGATATTGTTAATAAAAAAATAGTCAAACCTAATATTTTAATCTTCACTATAATTTCCTCTATTTTATATGAGTAGTAACTGTTTAAAATCGAAGGGAAGTCACTATACCCTTAACCTTTTTGTCTGTTATAATTCTTTTGGGACTTATTAAATATACGATCCCAATTCTTATTGTATGTTTTTCTTTCTTGTGCGGTCATTCTAGTACCTGCACTTATTAATTTTCTGTTGCCTCTCTTCTTATTCTTTAAGATGACAGGTCTTGAATCCGTTCCTACTTGTGGCATTTATTTTTCCTTATCTGAGTATGGGGAAGATAAACATTAAATTCTCTTCCCTCATACCTTTTATTGCTTTAACTAAGATTAGTCGATAGCGTAGAAAGCAGCTACTAGAGCTTCGCTACGAAGTACATCAGCGCCATAGACGTGAAGACCTCTAACGATGTCACCAAAACTGTCAGGATCACGGATCACTTCAGTTTGTGTGATAGCTTGTGCAGTAGCGCAGGCTGAAATATGTCCAGCTAAACATTTACCACTAGCTGTTGAAGCAGCAGCAACATTGTTAGATTTGTACATATCAAAACCGCGTAACTTTCCGCTAGATACTAAGCCATTTCTTAAAGAACCTTGACCTGCGTTGTAGTCAACTGACATTAGTTTTGAACCAGACTGAGACAGTTGCTCATACCATGAAGGCGGAGCTACAAACCATCTACCTTCTTCAGGGATGTTTTGCTCGTCTAATAGTCTAGCCATAAATGCCATTACATCAAGAGGATCAGCACCAGTACCATCAGAACCAGTAAGGTCGATAGAGTTAGTACCGCCTTGATGTTGCGCCATTGTTTGAGTTGCAGCAGAAGCATCTGCACCTAATATGTGATCAGGTGAAGAGCTTGATACTCCACTAAACATTTCGGCAATGACACCTTCATCAAAAGCATCTTTTAGAGCGTAAGCTGCAGAAGAGGATGCTACCTCTTTCCAGTTTACGTGAGACATAGATTTCTCAATGTCATCTACTTTAAATTTGAAAGCGTTTGCTACATCAACAGTAAGGGTTTCTTCCATGTCAGTAAGCTTTGTCTGAGTAACGTCAGCACCTCTTTCATACTGATAAACAGTAATCGTAGGTTCTTTAACGATACGTACAGTATCTCCGTAAGCAGATATATCACCAGAATAATCGGTGTTTGTAATTGCTTCAGCTACCGAGGCTTTCCTAAAGAAGTTAAGAACCTTCTTGGAATAAACCTTAGGCATGAAGAAAGCATTAGTTTGACCTGTTACGGAGTTGCCAAAGTTACCATTAGTATCAGTCGACTGCTCGAATAAAGCGTCAGATTGATTATAAGCCATTTTAAGTCACCTTTAAATGTTAATAGTTATACTTTAATTACGCACTCTACCTTCTTCAAGAGCTTTATCTATCTCGGCTTCGAGACGATCAAACTCATCCATAGGTAAGGCGGCAATCTCCTCTTGAGTCCAAATCTTAGGCTCTTTAGCTTCAACTGATGTCGTTTTAGTTGATACCAGTTCCGAAGCTTGTGCCTGATTCCTTGAACTCGGCTTTTGTTGTTTTGCAGTTGTAGAACTTCCAGCTTCCATTTTATAAAGATCGATAGCCTTACTAGCCAAAGATGAATTGTTTGGATTATTATAAATCCAATCCTGTATCTCTTCAGGCTGTGCTTCTGCCCAATTATGAAAATTATCATTATTGCGTAAATCTTGATAATCAGGATGTTTATCCATCAAATCTTTTTCAGCTTCACGCCTCATGATATCTTGTTCACGAGCTTCTAGCAATGTAACCTTATCAGTCAGGTTTTTCATCTGGTTCTCACTTTGTAAGTGAGCAACACTTTCGACTACTTCATAAACATCAGGATATTCATTCTTAAATTGTTCTAATTCTTCTACAGATTTAGGAGCTTCGTAAACTGGTTGTACTTGTTGTACTTTGTTTGCTAACTCTTGTTCTCTAGTTCTGAACTCATTAAGTTTTGTATCGTAATGTTTTTTAAGATCATCATATCTTTTTTTATAGTTAGGCTGAGAGTAGGCTTTATCTTGTTTTACTGATTGTTCTTCAATTTGCTGGTCGCCTTCGTCCTTTTCAGGTCTAGGTGCAACAAATAAACTTTCAGCAGTCAAGCCTTCTTTCGGCATAACATCCTCCGTATGCCACGATTTTTTCGCATTATACGGATTAGGTTTTGGCTCTTCTACAGTTTCCTGCGTATTTTCAACGTCTGCCATTTGTTTTCTCCTTTTAGGGTTTGCGCTATCTTCAAAGTGGCTTATTACAAGAACGTCTTCTTGATAAGGGTTTGACTTGCAAAGTAGCTAAAGGTTATAATTTGATAGAGGGTTACAATAAGTAAGTAGCTCTATCGGTTAATTAACCGTAAACGGTACGATATTGTGTACGAGGATTTGCTGCAAGTTGGAGCTTTCTCATTTCACGCTCTGTAGGATCTACAGTTCGTTTAACAGGATAGCTCGCTTCTGCATCGTCTTCGTCTACTATCATACCGCCTTCGGCTGCTTCTCGTCTAACATCCGCATCCATTTCGGCTTGCTCCATCATACCTTGTAGGTTTTCTGGACCAATCTCCTCTGTGGCTTTGGATGTTATAACGAATTCCCCATCCGATAACCTTGCGGGTATCGAATCGGAAACTTCGGATCCTGGACCTTCAACAGGACCAGAACCTGAAAATTCTGAAGCGGTTTCTACTACTTGATCAAATATTTCACTTAGTCGTGGATCAGCAGCAAGCGCTTCTTCTAAATACATTGTGTCTTCGGGTTCAAGTGCAGACTCTGTAACATAGTCTACAAAATCTTCTTCCATTCTTTCATCAGGAACCATTGCTTCTTCTTGCATCATTTCTTCATATTCGCCGTGTGTGGCTCCTGGCATTACTGTTCCGTCAGGCATTGTGTGTGTTGGACCTTCCATCATGTCTGACATTTGTGCGTCTAGTTCTCCACCTTCTTGAAAATCTTCTCTGTTAGGATATGGATTTCTTTCTATTTCTCCTACTACTTCTTCTGCTTCTAAATCTTTTAATATCTGTATTTTTTCTTGATGAAGCATTGATAATTCCATTTCTGCAAACTCGTCAGACATTTCTATTCTATCGTTAGCACTTAAATCAGAATCAAAAGGAGCTTCTTCTCTTGATTTTGCAGGACCGCCTTCTTGTATCCATTTTTCATGTTTTTTTATTTCTTTATCAATTTTTTTAACTTCAGGATGATTTTTAAATTTTTTAATAAGTGTACGTGCTGTAGATAGAAGTCCGCCGAATGCTTTTGGTTTTCTCGTCTTACGTTGAAATTCTGATATGACTGTATCTGCTGGATCTATTTCATCAAAGTTTGGAGTAGTATAGCGCTGTCCTAGAGGCTGTCCTACTTCCATTCTCCAGCTTGGATCAGTAAAGGCTGCTCTAGATTTAGCTGTCCATTCAGACATTGGTCCTTCTACTATTTCTTCTAATTCAAAAAGCAAATCTTCTCTTTCTAGTATCAGATCTTGAATTTCTCGTGATTCTTGTAATGCTATATCATCTCCAACTCCTCCGATTTCATCATCAATATATTCAAGTCTATTTTTTATTCGATATATATTGTCTACTTCATTACGATCTAAATCTTTTTTAGCACTTATATCTCTAAGTTCTTTATTAATTTCGTTTCTTGCTTTTGTTTCAGCTTTACTAAATGATCTTCCACCCCTTTCATACTGTCTTAAAATTTTTGATGCTAACTTTGAAATTACACCACCGCCTATTGCATAACTAACTCTTCCGCCTTCTGCATAATCTCTAGGATCTTCTTTTGCTGGTACTGGTCGAGGATCTTTCTTTATTTGTCTATTTGCTAAACGTCTTTGTTTTTGTTTAGCTCTTCTTGCTGCTCTTGATTCTTGTCCTAATGAACCGCCTGCGCCTTTACCGCTTTTCCACCATTGACCACCATATCCAGGGTGTCTACCTATACCAGTGCCTATTCTCATTAAAGCTCCAGCGCCTGTCGTGCCTGCTTTTTGTTTTTGAGCAAAAGTACGAGTATCTTCTGGTGCTGGTGCTGCTTGTGCGCCTCTTTCGCTTACCATTTCTCCCATTCTTTCAGCAGCGCCTACTTGAGAAACAACATCGCCTACGCCTTGTGATGCTCCTAATACATTAGGATCAGCAAGCGCACCTAAAAGAGAATTCCAGCCTGAAATTAATGATTCTTTTACATTACTTGTTTGAGAAGCTGCTGTATTCATTAGTTGTTGTTGTTGTTGTGGAGTAGCTTTTTGTACTGCTTGTGTATAAGCAGTTCCACCGCCTCCCATTTGATATTGTCTTCTTTTAAACATTGTCTCCCTCTTTAATGCTCATTTCCACATCATCCTTGAGCTGCTCTAAGCGTGCCAGCAAACTCATCTTCCCCTGGCTGCGGAATATTTCCTGTTCCGATGTTGCCGCCACCAGTACCTGTAGCTCCGAGTTCTTGAGGTTGTCCAGGTGTTCCAGCAGGGGTTCCCATATTAGTTTGTTCTTGACCAGCGCCTGCAGCTTCGTTGCCAGTTTCTTGTTGAGCATTTTGCATTCCTATAATTTGTGCAGCGATAGCAGCCTCTTCAGGATCGTTGAGTATTTCATCAGGATCCAAGTCTAGAGTATATGCTAGTTCGCTAATTAGTTTTGATACTTTAATGAATGGAGCAATAGAAGGATTCTGCGCAGTCTGTAAGAACATAGTCAATCGTTGACTTCTTACTTCTTTTTGCATTAAACTACTAGTACCCATTGCGTTAATTTCTAAATCGCCAACAGTATCCAAGTCTTCTTCTATGAACTGCATATTCCAGTGGAAGTATGCTTCACCTAAAGGTTTCAATAAGAAGTCATCAATATTCTTAACGACTGTCTTAATGTTAAGACTTGCTGCTCCTAATAACATTGACATTCCAGATGCTGTTCGTGTCATACTTTGAACACCTGTTTGTCCGTGTGAATAACTTGGCAGACCTGTTTGCTCATCTGCTAGTTGTCTGAACCTATCGAACATCATCATATTCTCAGGTGCAGTATTAGGAAACTTGATTCCGTGGATAGCTTGTCCAGGCATTCCAGCTTGTCGTCTGAATATTTTACCTGGATAGATCTCCATTGATTGTCCGCCTACTAAAGCAGAATCGTCTACATCAAAGACTAATGATCCTGCTAGTGCTAAATTATCAACAGCCATTCTAGCGTGTCCATTCATAATTTGCTGTGAGTCAGACATATTCTCTGGTACACCAATACCAAAGAAACTATATGGATTTCTTTCATAAGGGAAAGCGTGGTATGGTATATTAGGAGGAGTAAACGGATTGATTACTGCTCTTAATAACATTCTACCACATGTCCATGCGTTTATTTGTACTTCATCAAGATCGTCTATAGATTCTGGAAGTTCAATACCGACTTCTCGTGCGTAGTCAGCATCCATGATACCCCAATATTCTAATACTTCAAAACGATCTGTACTATAATCTTCTGCGTTATTTTCTTCGTTGAGTTGGTTCTCAAAGTATTTTTCTTGATAATTAGGACCTTCACTTAATGCTTCTCTAATTGCATCTTTATCAAAGTATGGAAGATTTCTTAATCCTCTTAGTTGACTTCTATTAAACTTATGTCTATGTATAATGAAATCACATTCTTCAACAGACGTAGCATTTGGATCAGGATAGAAATCCCAACAACTAACAAACTCAACACGCGGTACTCTTACTTGGACAGGCTTATATTCTCTTGTCTCACCTTCTTTTGTCCAACGATGTAAAGTTTTATTGAAACTAAATGGTCCTTTAATTATTCCAGTTCCAAGCATAGCCGCCTCAAATAAAGCGTTTCTTAATTCCGATACTCCGTTAGATTCTTCTAACTGATCGTGAATAAGCTTTTCCATATTCCTTGCAGCCTTTTGTGCTGGACTAGCTTCTGGAATTTGTGGAATACCTGATAATCCTGGCTCAAGAATAACTCTTCCTTGTTGATCAGTATAGTTATCTTGTAAAGAACTTAAGAAATTTTCACCGTCTTTAAAGGTAGCTCCAGGCAGTAGAACATTACCATCGCCTTCATAACCGACATCGAAAGGGTTAGTTGTTGGTTCAGCGCCTTGTTCTACCTCGACATCTCCTAATCCTTGTGGTGCTTCGATGTTCATAGGAGATGTATTCATTGCTACACGAGCATTCCCTGCAATACCTTCTGGCATTTTGGTTTCCTTAACGGATAGTGGGAATTGCCCAGAGCCGAATAAGACATCAACTAATTGACCGTAAGCGGCAACAGTTTTAGTCTTAGTTACTTTAATAAATACTCTTGATTTTTCGCTTTCTCTAAACCTTACACGTCTACCATATTGTCCTCTGAAATTCTGATAGGCATTTAACCATCGAGATTCATCAGGTTTTCGAGCGTCTTCGCAAGAAGCGAAACGAGATTTAATTAAACCTACAAGGTTTCGAGACTGCTCATATTCAAGTTTTAAAGTCTTTCCATGCTCATTATCAACATCTTCATAGATGCTGTCAGCATTTAAAAAAGTATTTTGGTTGGTTTCTTGTTCTGCCATTTATTAATATCCGAATTCTGTATCTGATGGATCGTATGCTCGTTGTTTAATTCTTATCATTGTATCAAACGGATCATCTAATCTTGGTCTGCTCATTATTAAATATCTTAATGCATCATACGCATGATCTGGTGCATTTGTATCAACATCCTCAGGATTCTTTTTAGAAAGAGGAATCCCTTGAAGTTCTTTTATAACATTAACACAAGTATTAAAAATCTGCAATCTAGGTCGTCCTGTTTGATTTCTACGCTTTAAATGTTCATGTATTTGTACTTTACCTGCTACTCTATTCTTATCCGCACGTCTTAATTTATGACCCGCTTTCAATAGCATTTCACCGATTGTTGGACCAGTATATCCTGTTCTTGCCCAAGCTGCAGTATCTAATACACCCATTACTGATTTGACTTCGCTCACTTCCATTTCAGTAATGAGTTCGCCTAGTGCTTCTCCTGTTAGACCTTTTTTGTAAAGTTCTCTATATATAATGATGGTCTTGTCTTCAGGATCTACTGCTGCCCAAAGGCAACAGCTTTCAGCGGCATAGCCGTAGTCAACTCCTTTTACTCTCTCCCAATGGATCGGAATCTCAAAAGGAGGAATAACATGATGTTCAGTATTAAACTCAACAAACGCTGCGCCTTCATTTACTTCCCAATTCCCTTCAAGCAACTGCCTTCTTTGAATTGGCGGTAAGGACATCAGCATCCTTTCATATTCACCGTCTTCTGCTAGATAAGGATTATCCATTAATCTAGCTGGTATAAATTTCCTTGTTAAGCCGTCTTGTCCTTCAAAACTTGTATTAGGATCTTTTGGCTCTATATATCTTTTCTTTACCCAATGTGCGCCTACACCACCTGGGTTAGCCGTACATCTTAAATATGTCTTTATACTTGGATTCGTAGTTCTTAAACGAGAAGCTAAATAATTCCAACCAAACTCTGTCGGTAAATGTGTTATCTCATCAAATCCAATCCAACTGTATGCTTGTCCTTGATAACGATAAACATCTGCATCTTTTTCTAAAAATCCAAACTCTATCTTTGCACCGCTTGGGAAGTACCATACTTTTTCTACTTCTTTAAACCTAGCGCCTTTAAATGCTTTAGGATAGATCTCACGAGCTTTATCTATTAGTTCTCGAAGCTCTGGCATTGTACGTCTTAGTATTAAAGCTCTATGTTCTTTAACATGACAATACCGCAAAGGATCTATCAACATTGCAAAGCTTTTACCACCGCCTGCTGCACCGCCGTATAATACATCTTTTTCGCCTGCTGCTAAAAAGTCTGTTTGTGGACCTTCGTTAGGCATAAAAGAAACACCAGCGCCTGTTTCATTAATGTGCTTTTGCACTACAGACGGAAGCTGTTTAACTTCATCTGTGGTGACAACCTTACTGTTGTCAATACCACTTACTTTCTTTAGAGTCTTTTCTTGTTTCTTTAAGTATTCTTTTTTACTTTTAAGTTTAGACTCTAATTTTTTTATTGTCTTTTTCTTATCTCTTAAAGATTTTCTGGCAGCAAACTTAGCTTTTGTTTTTGAATGAAAGCCATAATTACTTTTACTACCTTTAGGTCTTCCTCTTTTCTTAGCAGGAGTTCCATCTTTCTTTAGTATAAAGCTTCCTTTAGAATCTGTCAAGTAAAGATTTGGATTTATTTCCCAGTCTTTCTTCATATTTCTTATCTACTACCTTCTTTAATCCCATACGAGATAATGTTCTATTAGTTTTAAATTGAAGTATATCTACGCCTTCTGCTAAACTAATTTGTTTATTATGTACTAATTCTGTTACTTGATTAAGAGCTTCTATTTCAATACCTATAGGTTTTAAGTATCCTTTATATTGTTCATCAAGCTCGTAACCAAAAGGAATAGTAGAACTTCTTTTGCGTATATATCCTTCAGGAGCGTCTATCATTTTTCTTTTTCTTTATTGGTTTATTTTTATTAATTATAAGGTCAGGAGAAATCTTAAGAGGCTTATCAGGATCTCTTTTTAATTTCTCCTCCCATTCTAACTTGCGCCAAATTTTTGTCATTTAGCTTTTTTTGCTTTAGCTTTTCTAGTTGGTTTCGTTGCAGTCATATAAGCTTCGTTCTTTTTAGTCTTAGGATCATCTTTTATAAAATGTCCTTTTGCATTTCTAGCGCGTACTGTAACAGTCTCTACACCAAGAAATCTATTCTTGAACCATTCGCTTAAACCTATGTACCAATAGTTTCTTTTTATATTCATTCTATTTCCTATATTATTATTTTAATTTACTGGAATCTCTAATTCCACGTTATATCCTTGTGCTGTTAAGTTTGCCCAAGTATCACAATATCTTTCTTTTGTAACACCTTTAGGATATAAATCACAATTACAATTAACTTCGTAATCAAAAACTTTGTTAAGACAATACCAATGTGCTTTTGCTCTTTTACTTTTCGGTCCTTCTGTATTTACTATTGAGCTACAACCAGTAGAACATAGCACTGCTATAAGTATTATATACTTTATATTATTAAGCAACAAACTCATCTCCTTCTTGCCAAGAGCAACCTGTTAGTCCTCCAGCTTGTAAAGCTTTAAGTGTACGAATAATCTCATCTACATTACGACCAGTATCTAAAGCATTGACTGATACGTGTTGTATCGTCTGTTCTGGATCAACAATGAATGTTGCACGTAAGCAAACACCTTCTTCAAAAGAGATTATACCTAAATCTTCAGATAATGAAAGACCACAATCTGCTATAAGTGGATGTCTAATATCACTTATAAGTGGATTACTTTGTTTCCAGTTGAGTTTACAGAACTCGTTATCACCACTTACACCCATAATAAATACATCTTCGTCAACTAATCGATCCATCTCTGCGATCTCAGTTGGACATATAAATGTAAAGTCTTTAGGATAAAAGTATATAACAGACCATTTGTTTAAGTCTGAGAAATTATATTTTATCATTTCGTTATTCTCGTTGACTCCATCAAGATGAAAGTCAGGGAATATATCACCTACTGTTAGCATATTATTTTTCCTTTTGTTGTTCCCAGCAATTCAAGTTTGCTGCTACTGTTCTTCGCTCACCTTCTCCAAAGAACGGATAGACCATATGCTGTCCCCACGAAGGGAACATTAATTGTCTACCGACTTTAGGTTGTAAACATATTGATTGTGGCGGTCTTAATCTTTCTGCATTCATTATTTCGTTACGACCGTATTGAAATGCTATAAAGCCATCACAAGCACCTGAATCATTATAAAGACTATAGTTCTCTGCCTTTCCTGTTCCTATTTCACCTAGCTTTCCAATTTGTTCTGGAACCATAGTCCAACAAGTAGTAGATATGCCCATGATTGTTTTAGTGCCGTGATCATGTATTGGGTTATAATCACCTTCAAAACTATGTACAGACCACAATTCATCTATATCTATGATTCTATTTTCGTGGCGAATACCTGTAACATTACCGAACGCATGAAGATAAGTCACTCCCATAGCTGTTAAAAACTTATAATAGTCTTTTAACTTTTCATGTGTGTGGTCCATTAAGAGTTGTTCGCCTCTGTGTATTTGTCCAACTAATGTACCTGCTAATGATTTCTTTTCTGGTTTTTCTCTGTAATCATCTAAATATTCGTTTAAGTCATCTACAATACCGTCTGGTAATTGACATTCTAACATAACCATTGCTGGTAGGTTATGTATCTGCATATTCATCTTCTCAAGATCTAGATCCATTTTACTTTTATTCCTCTTCGTTGTAGTTCTTTTAAAACTTTATGTTTCTTTTTTGGTGTAGCATTACTTGAATTAAGATAATCAAATAAGTCTTTCTTTGATGTAGCCTTCATGTAATGATAAGTTGTTGTGTATCTACCAGTACGTCTATCGTAGTTTTTCTCTGTGGGTTTAAATTTAGTTGGCGGCATTACAGATAATAATTAAAAACCTTTTGTTTTTTACTTGGTATATTTTTTCTTGATTCGCGTACTATTTCACGAATCCTTTCTCCTAGTTTGGCATCGTTAGGATAATCAAATGTTAGTTTCTCTAGCTCTGCTAAACCTAGAAACTGATATTCTTTATTGCGTACTTTCATCTTTATATTTATCTTTAAGCCATTTAAAATTTCTTGTATAGTATATTTCAAATTGTTTGTAAGGCTTTTGTCCATGTTCCCAGCGTTCTTCACAGTTAGCATCGTACATATTTCTACACCAAATTATAAATTTGTCCAGGTCTTTGTCCTTACTCATCATCGTTGTTTATTACTTCTGTTTCTATTATTACTGTTTCTTTTTCTGGCATAATAAATATCCCACCTGCTACCTTATGATTAATATCTAGACGTTCTGTTTTTGCAATACCTACGCGATCCAATATAGTTTGTGCGGCTTGTAATTTATTATTTGCTTGTGGGATTGGCGCATCTGAGTTCATAATATCCAACAGCTTAAAGGCTGCTTGTGGTGCAGATTGCGCAAGAACTTCTGTTGTAAGTTCCAACACTTCATTTTTTAGAGCTTTTAAGACTTGATAATGATTGCCTGAATAGCCTGCTAACTCAGCAGACTTCTTAGCATCTCCGTTTGTTTCAACGAGATGGTCTAGAAATGATTGTTGTTTAACAGTTAATTCTTTTTTGCGATTGAGGGAGTCTAGTAAACCAGTCATAGATCTAGTTTACAGTCATATGCCGTTTTGTCAAGTAGAAAATTAAAGATTGACAAAAGTGATTCTAGACTGTACAATGAACCTTGTCCCCCCCGAAGGTTGATAGTGCATTCTGACGAAGAGTGTTTATAGTCTATTGAGTTCGGGGAAACTGGTTTACATTCATTTTCTGTAAAAATGTGTAATCACTACATATATATGGATGGTGGGTGGTAGGGGATCCTGCATGGGGGTTCTACTCTACAAGATCTTACGCGTCTAAGAATTGTGGAATCTCTATAAATTTAACCACCCCCCTTCAGTGACCTATGCTCTTTAAAGTCTTTGAGCCTACATAGTATAAGAGTCGTATCATATCACAACACTTAGCTGAAGTGCTTCTAAATCGCCTAGCTCACTATCTTGATCGTAATGAAAGCTCTCTCATATTTTGCATCTCATTCTATAGCCACCCTTGGCTGTGCTAGCGTCACTAAGCAGTTTGTTTCACCACCTTTCGAGCCTACCAAGTCTATAGTATCCTAATCCACAGCTTTGTCCCACATGTTGCAACCACAGGACGCTTTCCTACTCTCAGCGATAACTAAGCTTCTACCAAATCTTTTATCCATGTATTGCTATAAATCCTTTATTAGATATATAAGTTATTTCATCCCAATAATCTTTCGCTTCCTCATGGGTGAAAGCGAAAATTATTTCCTTTCAATAACTTAACTAATAAAGGACGCAATATCATGGATAAAACATTCGATATAAGCCAAGTTCCTGCTGAGACTAGAAAAGGTCCAGCAACATGGGGACAAATCCGCGCCTTAGGATACAGACTTGCTGGATCCAAAGGTGGCAAACCAAACTACAAGTTCGCTAAGCAAATCCAAGGTTGTCTCTACAATGAGGCAAAAGAAGGTCGGCTTTCGTTCGATCAAGCTAGCAAGCTCTTCGATAAGAAGACACTACCAGCTAAGTATCGCAATATGATCCGAGACTATGTGGCTCAAAGCCAGTAAATAGATAGGATCCCTGAAGTTGGGTGGATGAAATTGAGATTCCACCCTTCTTCTATGCTACAGATCTTTCCATTACGAACCCTGTTAGATTATGCGCTAAGAAGCGCGTCCACTATACTTAGCAGGCTCCCCTACCACCAAATTTTGGATTCGAATTGGAAAGGCTATCCAGGTTCGAAGACTCAAACTTAGAGCCAATTCGGATCTCAAAATTTATAATGGCGCGTAGTATTGAGGGCATGAAATTACTGAATTCACAGCTTATCAACAGCGTATTAACAACATATTAACAGTTTATCCACAGGAAAAAAGAGCATTTCTTACTGAATTGTTGGCGAAGGTATTAATAGACTGCTAAATAACCCAGCACATATTAATAATCTTTGCGCAACACTATGTATTATGTATTAAATTGTGTTATACGCGTGTAAATCCCTTGACATTTTTCAGCGTTTGTGCAATACTTTAAAGGCTTTGGTGGCAAGGCAAAACTTACATATAACTTAACTTAAATAATAGGTGATACAAATGGAAACTTTAGAACAAATTGAAAAAGATATGGATAACTTAATATCAGATTATGAAGAATATGAAAGTCTTTTTGAATCGGGATTAATGTCCGAACCTGATTTTATAGACAATGGACTGTATTTTAATAAGAAAATGAATGTATTAAAACAACTGCACACCATATACTATAGGTTTGAGAATAATTAATACAATTTGCGCAGAACTATCAACAGGGGTATTTACGACTTCCTAATTGTGTTGCGTAAATGTCTTGACTTTTTCTGCCGTTTGTGCAATACTTTAAAGCGTTGGGGGACAGCGCAAAACTACTTAACATTTTAATTTAAAAAGGAAAAAAACATGAAAAATAATAGGCTTTATAGAACAATAGAAATTGAAGATTATGACGGAACTACATACGAACTGGATCTCTTTGAAGAAGGGGAAGGTATAGTTTGTGAAGAATGTGGCTCTTTACAAGAAGACGACCAATTAATAGAATTTATAACTTGTGTTAATTGTAAAGCAACAATCAGTCTTTAAATAAGATAAAAGTGAGAATATAAATGATTAATTATGATACTAAAGAATGGGAAAATGTTTACAGCCCGATATTTAAAAAGGCAGATGGTTTTTGTAAAACTATCAATGCTTATGATGATGTTTGGTATTGGTATGTAGCAGAAGAAGTGGCTAAAAAGATTATCAATAAAAATTTAATTATTGACGACAAATGTATCGCCAATATTTTTGAATGGAAGGATTTAGGAATGTCTGATTATGACTACATTCTTTGGTCAGGCTTTAAAAAACATATAGAGAAGGGGGGAAGATTATGAGAAGTGTCGAAGAACAAAAAGGTGAGCAACTATTTGATAGTTATTATAAAGCTCTACAATCCCTTACAAAACAAGGGTTTAAGTATAAAGAACAGTATTCTATTAAAGAAGATAGAATGTTTATTTACAAGAAAGGAAGAAGGTCTAAAGTATTGACTTCAAGATACAATCGTTATGTAGGGGTTGAGTGGATTATTCGAACATGGTGATATATATAGTCCTATTCCCGCGCGTAAAGCCATTGACATTTTGGCGGGATTGTGCGATACTATGTGGGCTTCGGTGGCAGAAGCAAAAGTTTTAAAGTTTCCTAATGTTAAGTTAATGGAAATAAAAGGTTGAGATAGATGTGTTCTATCGGGTAAGGGTGGGCAAAAAGTTTTAATCAGCGTACAATGTTATGAAAAGATTAAAAGAGTGATTATCTTCTTCGATCTTTCCTAAGCGGTCAACAGGATTAAATTTTAGTTAGATTAAACAAGTCGTACAATCTAATAATAGAATTTTTTGGTTAGTAAAATAATCTGCGTAGGTTCGAATCCTACTATCGAAAACAAACGCAGGGATAATCAATCGCATTGTAATTTATTGAGGTTTGTTAGTTTTTCCAAGAGCAGAAAAAATTAACACAACAGTTTCGAATAGGCTAAAGAGCAGTTGCCTTTAATATACTGCTCACTTTAATCAGAGGGCAATTATTATGAGTAGAATTACTTATACTAAAAAAGGAAACAGTAGAGATACTGTTGAATTAACTAAGCCAATCGCTTCCGCACCACGTTCTATTAGAACATTATGGGCAATCGGAAATGCAGTTGGTTTTAATCAAATCAAACGTAATGCTAAAAAGAATAGGGGTTATAGTATCAATAAAGGTAATACTTACACCGCTTTTAACTTTGGCAAATGGGTTGCTTACAGACGAAACGATAATCCACTTAGAGACATATGGTATAAAAGAACCAATGTCGAAGGTGAATATCAAATCACACCTGTAAGTCATACTAATACTACAATGCAGATGATTCGTATTCCTGCAAGGTTGGTGTAATATGTCACAATTTAGAAAGTTTGAAATTGATGCTATGGTTGACGGAGTTTGTACTAAAATACTATCTAACGCCGACTATGTTGAAAATCAATTTAAAGATTCAAAAGAATATTTTGATCTTATGGCGCGTCTTAGTGAATTAAAAGATGCAGTAATAAGAGAAAGAAAAGCAGGAGAACAAGTTAGTGTTCTTAGAGAAACTTTAGTTGAACATTTAGATTCTTTCAACACTAAATACGGCAACGAAGTATTTAAATTAAAGTATGAATATGGTTATAGTTCTAATCGTACTGGTGGTGAGATTACTTTTGAAACTTCTGTGAATGGTTATCTTGGTGCTAGAGATACAATTGCTAATCAATTAGCAGTTGCATTATTACCTAGTGATGCCAAAGATAATATCATGCAAATCATATCTGATATTGCTGATAAATACATTGTTGATCTTAGTTAATATATTGTAAGGGTTTGGTAAGAAAAGGAAGCCAATATAAATTCATTCCTGCACTCTACCCATGAGGTGTTAAACGAGCTATAAACAGTTCCTTACAAAATGATTAGAACACGAGCTACTATAAAATCCTTGACCTCTTTTAAATAAGAGTAGACAAGAGATAGGTTGTAGATAAAGGTGGGGATAAGAACTAAACCGAGTACCCATACTAATCATAGTCATCAGCACCTGAGAGTATGACTTAAATTCTAGAGTCAGGAGTAGTTGGCAGACCTGCTTATCAAAACTTACCACAGTACTTTCTAGTACTAGCAGTTGGTAGATCTGCTTATCAAAACTACCACAAACTTTAACCTAATAAGAGGGCAAACTTATGGAAACTACCATACACAATATAGTAAAAATAACTAGATTGAGTCGGGCAGACGATTTATATGAAGATGGCACGTGCTATGTTCAGAAATTTATGTTCGAAGATAAAAACGGAAACAGTTATAAAATAATTTGTTTCGCAAA
>VTLG01009798.1_pt1 | contig 18773 bp, 26 predicted proteins | sample 4694571 | NCBI WGS metagenome assembly VTLG01 (sample SAMN12604809, study PRJNA352737) | marine metagenome | biome: ENVO:00000447; feature: ENVO:00000209|ENVO:00000569|ENVO:01000036; material: ENVO:00002151; isolation source: viral sequences binned using virsorter ...
ATATAAACCGAATCTGTATCAACTGCCACAACAAAATCTTTTTCTTCTTCTGGTTTGAGTACTTCATTTAAATATCGATTGATTTCTTTTTCAACCCATTTAATTGAAAGTTGTCCAGATGTTGTAATCGCTTCTGCGATTCGTTGATCAAAATAACGAAAATGTTCGTTCCCCATTGCACCAAAAGCAGAGTTGAGTGTGGTCTTTAAATTGTTCTGCATATTATGGTATTTGGAAATTAATTTGGATAATACAGCTCTTTCTTTCGGATCTTTTTCTTTCTGCAACTTTTTCTTAGTTGTGATCATCTTCTTTTTATATTTTACACGATCATTATAAATCTGTTGCATCATCTCTGGAAGAAATCCTTGTATGTCCTTTCGATAAAATTCATTATTTGGAGTATAAGTAAGATTATATTTTTCCAAATCATTCAATGATTGTGATTGATTGAGTAATCCATCTACACCTGGCCTGGCATCTTTAATCTCCTGCAACTCTTTCGGTAACTCATCTGTAATCAATGTTTCGGGACTTAAATTATATTGCATTATCAAATGCGGATACAAAGAGTTCAAATCAAAATTCACTACCCATTTGTGAGATCCTATAATTGGTTCCTTGACAAACGCACCTTCAAATTCAGATGATTTGTGAGAATGTTTCTTTGGTGGAATAACAATTTTTTTCCTAAGAAGATTATTGTAGATTAATGTATCCCACATCCGAACTTGACCAAATGTATTTCCATAATTCACCTTACAAAGATATGCAAGTGCAACCAACATTTCGAGCAATTTCAATTTACTATCTAACTCTTCAACTAATTCTACATCTTTAATATTATATTCGATAAACTTTTGAAAATCATTTTTGTAAAGAAGATGTAACGTACCTTGTTCCGAATAATCAAGTTTACGTTCTCCCAATTCTACAAATGCAATATGATCTAATCGATATGACTCTTGATTAGTATAAGTAAATTTACGATACATTTGTAAATAATCAAGTGTTTCCACACCAATTATTTCATAGGCTTGAAGTTCTTTTCCTCCCATTCCAAACATTGTATACGCATGAACCTTTTTCCAGGGCGAAAGTAATCGATATGGATTTTTATTTTCATCAAAGAGTCGTTTTGCACGATTAACCAAATATGGAATATCAAATGTTTCTATATTCCACCCTGTAACAATATCTGGTGATTCCTTATCCCACATTTCAAAGAATTTCTGAAGAAGTGCCCGTTCAGAATCAAATCGGAAATAGAAAACATCTTCCCTATCATGAACGAATTCACCCCTACCGAAAACATAACACTTACGATCTATTTTTAACGTAATTGCAGTAACTTCTTCATTTGCATTTTCAATATCTGGAAATCCATTTTCTGATGCCACCTCAATATCAAGATATGCAATACGAATCTGTGAGAAATCGTATTCTATATGTTCTTCTGGAAAATATTCTGCAATAAAAGAAAATTCAAACTTATCATTTCCGTAAATATTGAAGTTATCTACTTCTTTGTATTTGCGAATGAATTCACGACACTCTCTAATAGAACCAGGCTGAATTTCTCCAACTGGTTTTCCTTCAAGAGTCCGAAATTTAGTTTTTTCTTTGGTAGGAATGTAAAGTGTTGGTTTATACTCTACACGATCTTTGAATCGTTGGCCATCATTAGAGACACCACGAAATAAAATATTATTTCCCAAGCAGTGTACATTTGTATAAAAACTCATCTATTATTTTTTATCAAAATCGTGATATTTAACATAATTAACATTTAATTTATCTAACTTATTATAACATAATAAAATCTGTTTGTCAATCCAATTCTTTTTTGTATTAAATTGTCCAACAACAAATAGAAATTGCAAATATATTAACCATACGTATTTCATGGTTTCCTTATTTTTTAAAATAATTGAAATTTATAACAACTCTCGTATTTTCATCTGTACATGATGTTCCTGTGTATTCCATGTTGGCTGGAAAAGTTATCAGTCTATTTGCTATACTTTCAATTTGTGTTCCATCTTCAAACTTAGTATATCCATTATTGGTGTTTACATAAAAAATAGAAGTTGTCCATTGTTTTCTTTTTTCTTCTGAAAAGAAACTCAGATCAACATGAAATTCATTTTCAATAATATTAGGTGTTCTAGTACGTAAATTTGCTTTTATCTGAATTAATGATGCTGCCTGTATTATTTTAAATATGGGACTCAATACTTCAAAATGTGGAGAACACGGAGATCCACCAGCATAAAACAAATGAACGAAATGAAAATTATCTACATCATTATTCGTATCAATTTTACCAAAATTCCAAGTGAAAGTTGGCCCCAACATGGTTTTTTGTAATTGTTCAAGTTCTTTTTGTTCTAAAAAATTATCTTCAATTTTCATAGTTCAAAATAATTGAAATTTATAACAACTCTCGTATTTTCATCTGTACATGATGTTCCACGATGTTTTAAGTTAGCAGGAAAAGAGATAAATCTATTTGCAACACTTTCCACTTTCGTTCCATCTTCAAATTCTGTATATCCATTATTGGTGTTTACATAAAAAATAGAAGTTGTCCATTGTTTCAATTTTTCTTCTGACATATTTGAAAACATATCAATATGAAATGCATTTTCAATAATATTAGATGTCCTAGTAAGTAAATTTGTTTTTATTCGCCATAATGATATAGAGTTTATTCTATTCAATATAGGTTCTACTATTGTTATAGATGGAACAGTTGGAACATCTTTACGATAAAAAGTATGAATAAATTGAAATTTGCCTTTTTCTCCCAGAGGATGCCCTGATGGAGCAACAATTCCATCAGAATAAACCCACGGCATATTTTCGCTCATGATCTCATTTTGTAATTTATCAAAATTTTCTTGGTCTAAAAAATCATCTTCAATTTTCATTATTTACTTACAAATCCATTCTTATAAACTACTTTTCCACCAGTTTTAAGTGCAGTAAGTATTTTCCTACGATTACCCATCAAATTGTAACTACAATGTACCCATCCACTATTGGGATTGACTCCATCATAGAACTCTAGAATGAGTTGGTCAAATTCTAAATTATTTGCAATCCATTTTGCAAGGTCAGGATTTGGTGTAGAAAACGATTCAAAATCAGCTGCCTGGCCATTGCAATGTTGACTTGTTTTTGATCCACCAACCTTTGCGTTTAATGCAGGACTTCTGTAGCCTGAATTGATTGTAATAACACCAAACTGATCCCTTACTGGTTGTAATATATGAATTGCAAGATGTGTTAGATTTACAAGGTGTATATCACTAGGTGAATTGTCTACATTCAATCTTTCTGCTGTTGCACTCTTGACCATTTCTGAGAGTGCAAAATTCTTTGATAATCTTATAGTCTCAGCCATTTAACACCCCATCTTTTTTCTGAATGTCAATAGATCCAGTAGTAGGATCATATGAAACAGTAAAAGTTAATTCTATTGGTTTGATTGTACCATCTGCCTTAACGATAGGTAACTTACCTTCAACTGCACCCATTAATGCATCTTTTGCATTTGTGAAAGTATGTGCAGGATCGTCTTTTATAATTTTGTCTAATTCTTTTTTTGCGTTGTCTGGAAGTATATCATCTATCATCTTTTCAACGTGTTCTTCTGCCAGATCTTGAGCTTTATCAACTATTAATCCAGCAACCACATTAAATAGCATTCCTGCGAGTGGTAACATATTTTTTCTCCTACAAATAATTAAAAATAAAAACCCCCCACTAAAGTATATATTAGTGGGGGGAAGAGGTGTGTTACTTCTTTTTATGTTCAATCACATTGGGTGTTGTGATTGGAACGATACGTGGTTTCTTTTCTTCTGGAACCACTTTTTCCAGATTGATGTTCAGAAGACCATTCTGAAACTCGGCTCCGTTGACAATCATGTCATCAGAAAGAGTCCAAGATTTAGAGAAAGACCTTCGGGCAATTCCTCTATGAACATACTGATTAGTATCAGCATCTTTGTCTTCTTTTGAACGAACAGAAATGACTCCATCCGCAACTTCAACTTCAATATCACTTTCAGAGAATCCTGCAAGAGCAATCTCTATAACGTAATTGTAGTCATCTACCTTACGAATATTGTAAGGTGGATATCCACTTTCTTGTTGAGTTGAGGGGAAGTTCATCATGCGATTGAACATACGGTCAAATCCAATGGATAGACCCATAAAACGTTCAAGATCGCCTGCTGTGAAATTAGTGTGATGTGCTAATGTAACCATAATTCCTCCTTATTTTAAGCGAGGTTATCAAAAAATCTCCCATCCTTAGCACAGGACTAGGAGAGGTAATACGAGGCCATCACTATGATGCACCTCAGTCACGCCATCCTTCACCATTACATAGGTGATGGAAGCGATGTCTTAAAATTGTAAAATACAGTTTCAGTAGTGAATTTTCTGCATAACTTCCTGCATCTTTCACTATCAATTTATATTTAGGTCTTTTCATATTAATTCAATTTAAATTTTCTATCGACCATTCTGACCTCACTTTGGCCTTGATCGTAAATATACACTTCTTTAATTGGGCCGTCAATGTTCTTGTCCCAATAATCTAAAAACTTAGCTATACGTGGAAATTCTGGTACTCTGTCTTCTGTCTGCCACACGAATTCGTTCACAACGTGCAAATAATCTGGAATATAATATATTACCTGTACGGATGCAATTGTCCATTTTTCGATAATATAGACCAAATTTATTCCTTTCCAGTTGATCCAAATCCCCCATCCCTATCAGTTTTTCTGTCTGGTTTTTCATCGATTTCATCCAAGATACATTTTATATCTTTAAATAATTCACCCTGACAAATACGTTCATTTTGTTTTACGTATTGCGTTGTTCCACTAATATTAGTCATCATTGCAAAAACAGGCTCAACATAATCTGAATCAATAATCCCTACATTATTTGCAAGGGTTAATCCTTGTTTCAATGCCAGGCCCGATCTTGGATATAATCTCATTGAATACCCATATGGAATATCAAAAATAAGTCCAGTAGGTATTAAAACTCGTTCTTTAGGATTGACTTGTACCCTTTGATTTTGCACCAATCTATTTTTTATTTCCAACTCATCAATATGATTTATATACACCGAAACTGCTGAGTTGTCTGGTAAAAAAGAGTACAAGTCAAAACACGCAGACCCCTCTGTAGCTCTTTTGGGGTCTTTTACACCTGAAAATAATTTATAAAATCGTAAATCATTCGTCCAACTCATCAGAATCCCTTTTATTTCCAATATTATATTTGGGAGTAAGCTCCCACTCATCCTTTTCCTTGAAGGAAAGAATTTTCAACTGGCTCAATGGCACAGTAGGTTCTGATGATTTATCTGATTCTACAAGAGAAATTAATTCCCATTCTGCGAGAAGATTGGCAATAGTATTTCGTCTTGCTTCATCGTTTTCAGAAAAATTAGTTGTCTTGCCGTCTAATGCAAACAACTCTTTAAAATGTACTATGTAATATTTTCCCTGCTTGTGCAGGATATGACATGATTGAAATAAAGTTTTTTCTTTGCGTGATGCAATCCCGATTCGTGTAAGAGTTTCCCTGACTTTGAGAAAATCATCGGGTTCTTTTAATGTTACTTCAACCATAGCTTGAATAATGTTTTCACTCATTTTGTCCTTTCAAACCACCTGTATCAATTTTTTGTTTAATAATATCCAGTTGCGAATCATTAAGTAAAGTAGAGTATTCTCTCGCTTTCGCATAACTGCACTTATAATATTCTTTGATTAATTCGAGAACTCCATTGTTTTCACGTTTCAACCATTTTCCATACCGTTTCTTCGGTCTGATTATATTTAGAAAAAAGTCGAATTGAAGCTTCGAATCTAGGTGATTCTGAACGTTCATTTCGTTTGCATAAAGTACTGTATCGTGATTAAAACTCAATGCACGATTTATAATAAACTGTTTATACTCCTTTTCTAATTCGGGAGTTTCATCCATCAGATTTATCTTACCATAATTAATCTGATTCACAAAATCAAAAGGGCTCATGACCAAAATCCTGTTAGAGTTGATCTTACATTGCTTTTATTCAATTCACTATGAAAATCTTCATGTTCTTTCATAGAATATTTAGAACCATCAAATCCTTCTAAATATTTTTCCACTTTATTCTTCATATCCTCATTTGGAATAAACAAACGAGTATGGCGAGAAGTTGGATCATCTTTTAATCCAAATTGCAAACACCATCTACGAATTGTTTCCCAAGAATTACCACCTTGTGCATCCACCATAATCGGATGTGTTTGAAACAAAAAATCCTTCTTATATTCCATACCATTCAAAACAAAATACAACCATGACTTACAAAAAGAACCTTCTTTATTCATTTTAGTATGTTGCCAACTACTCATCATGGCCTGTACTAAATTATCACGAAATGTATTGTCATGTGTTGGTACAGAATGAGAAAAATCATTTGGTATATTTTGAATCATCCTTTGAAAATCATCTTTTGTTTTGAAATAAAATGGATAATTATCACCAAGTACTTCTCTCATCATAGGTGAATCATAAACTAAAGTTGGTGTTCCCACCAAAATTGGATCTTGTACTGATAAATTCCATGTTGCATATCCTTTAATCCATGCAACCGATGCATAAGAACCACGTAGAAAATCAGAATACAATTCCATCGAACCAAGTCGTGATGTGGGAATTCCTTCATATGCATATTTAAATCTGCCTGGTTCATAAACAGAATCAACACCATCTTCTTCCAGTTCTTCTAATTTTCCACCTTCATCTACTGGTGAATGTCCAGACAATGGTTTTTTAACTTTTTCGTCTGTAACAAGAACCAAATATTCTTCTGGTAATCCTTCCATCATCTTGTGAAGTTGTCTTGCACCAGTTGTTTCATTCCAACGATGATTAAATGCAATAATTTTCTTTCCTTCTGGTGAACTCCAATACTCACCATTCGTTTGAGGAAGTGGTTTTGCTTTGAGTGGCATTTTTGCAATTTTATTCATCAGAATTTTTTCATCTGGAATTAAAACATGAGGTTTCTTTTCTCCAAAATTTGATAAAAGATATTTCAAACTCATATCGGAATGAAAAAATATATTACTACATCTGTCAATCGCTTCAAATTGTCTGAAAAATGTAGGTGGAAATGCTGGTGCAGGGCTCGATGCATTGCAATCAACCCAATGGAAAAAACACATGGAATCTGTATTGTTCATTCCATAACGAAGAGACAACAAATTCCAAAGAACATTTGTAAGAATTTCTGGTTGATGACAAAATACAAAATCAATATCGATTGAAGAAGTATGCAATGTAATGAATTCGCCAGGGCGAAATTCTACTTTTTGTCTTCCAGAAAAGATCCTACAAAATGTTTTACCATCAAAATTAGCACGATTCTGCATAACCGATTGAGGATAAGGAAACGGAATTATTGTCACATTATCCATCGAATAAAGTTGGTCTGATGAAGAGAGCGTGTTCCTTTCTGGAATCATTATATAGTGATGACACATTGGCAAAAAATTCACCGTGTCCATCATCACCTTCCAGTTGGAACAACGCTCCACCTCATACTTACTTCCCTTCCATCGAACAGGAGAGGCTACATGTAATATTCTTTTTCCAAATATTGGAACCTTACCATATTTTTTAAAAATTTCATTCATACAAACTCACATTCTGCCATCAATTCAACCAAACATGCAACAAGATTGACTTCTTGATCTGCAACAAAGGCTGACTTATATTGATAATCTGCAATAATTAAAACTGCTGGAGGTATAGAAGATCTTTCTAATACCTCATATATTTTGTCATAAATTTTACGATAGACCGATACTGGATCATTATCCACATTCGATGCAACCCATTGGCGCATTTTCTGAAAATCCTTTTCTCGTAATGCAGAAATTAATACATCCAAATTTAATTCACCAATATTCGCAAGAATACCAGAATCGATGTCACCCGAAGTTGCATATCTCTGAAGTTCGTTAATGACTCTGCGAAAATCTGGAAAGTGTTTATTGATTAGTTCTACAATTACTTTCTTGTCATGAGTTACATTTTCTGTTGTCAACATTGATACACATCGTTCCATGAACAGAGATGCAATATGTGGTTTCTCTTCCTTACTCAATCCAAAATCTACAACTGCACATCGTGAATGAATTGGATCTATAATTCGATTTTTATAATTACAAGTAAAAATAAAAGAACAATTCTCTGCAAACTTCTCAATGAAGTTTCTCATGGCTGGTTGAACAGAATCGGGATTCATATAATCCGCTTCATCAATAATAACAACTTTACGACCACCACCAAGAGAAATAGTCGAACAGAATTGAGTCAATTTGGTTCGCAGGGTATCAATCATTCTACCCTCATCTGAACCATTAATGATTATGTAATCGGAATTTGTTTGTTCACAAATTGCTCGTGCTGCGGTTGTCTTACCAACTCCTGACGGCCCTGTGAACATAAGATTGGGAATCTTTTCATCTTTTACAAGATCTGATAAAGTTCCCTTGATTGTTTCGGAAAGTATACATTCATCAATGGTTTTGGGTCTATATCCCTCAACCCATAATAAAGATTCAGTCATAATAATTATTCCTCAAAAGTAGAATTTTGTTCAAGTGCTATCCAATATTGAAGTGAATCACCTTCTCGTTTAAAATGTGAAATGCGTTTAGATGAAAGTGAAACATCATATTCCCCTTCCATGATTTTATTAAGATTTTCTGTTTTAAAAATCATACGAAATGTTTTATCAGTTGAACCAACTTTAGTTGTAAATTGATCTGATGATGGATTGCCTGTATCGGATACAACAAATAATATTTCCGAACCATTACCTTCAACAACAATTTCTGGAAGTCCCAAAGTATTAGCTGCATTGATTGTTTTCTTAAATTGATCCTGAGATAATTTAAAATTGACTTCTGCATCTGGAAAAGTTATATCTTTATCAGGCGGTGTTTGGAACATTGAACTACTTCCACAATAACGATAAATTGCTTTATGATTATCATCAGTAATACTAACTCCATTATCAGTAAAATCTAATTCTGGATTATTGAACAAACTTAAAGTTCCCAAAAAACGATTCAATTCATATATTGGAAATGTTTGTGGAAACTCTTCCTCAATTTCAACTGAGGCTAGAATTGTATTTAAAGGAGAAACCGTTTTAAGAAGTTTTCCTTCACGAAATTCTATACTTTGATTGATGTTTGCGTAGTTTTTTAATAGGTTAGTTGTACGATCACTTACTTTCATTTTACTCTCCAATTCAATTTTAGTTAATAGTGTAATTATAACAAATTCTTAACTTATTGTCAAGTCATTTTTTCTTTTTTCTTCTTGTTGTTTTCTTTCTTCGTTTTTCATGTCCACTTACTTTTGCAGAATCATTACCATGAGCTGCAAATTCAAGATTCGCTAAACTCGCCATCGAACCAGAAAAAACATAAGAACCCATATGTCCCAATTTCATCCAAGGGCAAAGATAAATGTTATATCCAAGTTTACGAACAAATTGACAAAAGAAATAATCTTCTGAAAGATATCGATTACTTCCCCCTGCAATATCACCCAAATAAGCTTCTGAATCAATTACAGTATCAAAATATGCATGGATATCTCTATCGCCAGTAAAATGTTCAGAACGATTGTGATCTGGTGTATATGCAAATTGAGGATAGGCTTCTTTAAAATCATTAAACACTTGCTTTTTAATCATCATAAAACCTGTACCAATTTCCAGAACATCAACTGGTTCTGCAACTTGAATTTTGTGTGTATTTTCTACTGGATTAAAAACATAATCACCAGTATATTGTTCTAAAACTTCTGGATTATCATCTGCAAGTCCCATATCAACTGCATTGCGAACTTTTTCCCATGCAATACATTTTTTCGGATAAGGGCCACCGATAATATCCTTGTCTAATGCAGCCAAAGTCAAAACATCATTTGGATCAAAATGTATATCTGCATCGATGAACATGAGATGAGTATAATGACTTCTCATAAATTCATCAACCAAATAATTTCTCGCTCGAGGAATCAACGATTCATTGAACAGAAAAAAATATTTTAAGTCCATTCCATATTGTGTTGCAAGTGTAGCGAGATCAGTTGCAGCTTTAGTATACATTCCACCACACATTCCACCATACATTGGCGTACAAACCATTATTTTTTTTTCTCGCAACTCCTCTACTGGTATTTTTACTTCCATAATTAGTACATCTCAATAAATTTGATTAATTGTTCTTTGTTAAGAGTTGGTAATTTTACATGTTCAAAATATGTCTTTATCTTGGAATAGTTTTTTTCAATATCATTTTCTTTTCCACCATACCAAATTTTCTTTGGAATGATAGTAGGATTTTCTGTATTGTCTGTGATATATCCCAATCTAATCCACGGCTCTAACATCCAAAACCATGCACTCTCACAGGTAATATTATTGCATACTTTTTTTATACTATCTATAATATTTAATACATCATCATATTCATAATGATCAATAGATAAAAAATCACAACTACCTTTGTAATCATTTGCATCACAATTTATGATTTCAATTTTGTCTGGCCATTTTGTACCAATATCCTTGTGATAATCTATTACTTCTTTAAACTTTTCCAGAACAGTCACTTTTGTAACTTCTGGTTTAGATGCTATCCATTGTTCTCTTGTTCCAAATCCTAATCCTGTACAAATAACATGACCTCTGGCCAATTTGTAATGTGAATAGAATTGAGATGCAGAACCATGTCTTTCATCCAAAACCATCCATTGAATACCATCCATTGTAAATTGCCAAAAAGGAACATCATAAACTTTTCTACGTCTATCCAACCACACATTTATACCATCTTTATCATATGATTTGATAATTGGTGGAACATATCCCAACTCTTTTAATTCGTTTGGTACAGTTTCACTAAATGCAGGTTCATTCATAATCACTAGATACAAAAATAGAATGATGATCAGAGGTTGACCACCATTCTATTATATATTATTTTCTTTTTAGAAAGGTTTGAAGTTTTCTTCTTCTTCTACAGCTTCGGCAGTTTCTAAAACTGTTTCACCTTCTTCATCAGAAGGCATCGAAACCTTGTCATCCAACTTGGAATACAAGTCCATGAAAGTTTCTTTGGTTTGATCATCGAACCTTGCAACACACATTGCAATCGCTTTCATACGATCTTTGAAGATCGAAAATGCATGAACAATGTGAACCAGACGGCGAGTGGCGATTATCTCATCAACTCCACCATCATAAAAGGTTTTACGAATCAAGTCCGCCCAGTCAACAAGTTTTCCAGAAAACTCTTCATCCAGACAATTAAGAGAAGTCATCAGTTTGTTGATGATTTTCTTTTCAACTGTTATAGAAGGATATTCCTGTTCAACTGTAATTGGAAATCTTTCAAGGAAAGCTTCGTTCAAGATGTTAGTTCCGATAAATCGACCATCTTCAGAACCTTTACCTTTAGTATTCGCAGTTGCCATAACTGTGAAACCAGCTTTAGGACGAACAATCCTTCCTTCTTTTTTAATCAGAAGTGGATTTCCTTCCAGAACAGGCTGCAAACACATAATTTTGTTTGATGCAAGGTCAACTTCATCAAGAAGTAGCGTTCCACCACGTTCCATTGCAAGAACAACTGGCCCGTCTTGCCAAACTGTTTTACCATCAATCAATGCATAGTGACCAATCAAGTCATCTTCATCGGTTTCAATAGTAATGTTCACACGAAAAAGTTCTTTTTTCAATTCCGCATGTACTTGTTCAATCATCATGGTTTTTCCGTTTCCAGAAAGACCAGTAATAAAGACAGGATAAAATTGTCCAGATTTTTTGATGGTCTTTACATCACTATAATGACCAAATTTTACGTAATTGGAAACTTTTGCAGGAACATAAGATTCCATTTCGTTTTTAGGAAATTCTATAACATTGGTTGCCAATGAAACTTCTTTCTCTTCTTCTGTTGCCATAGGCACAAATGCAACTTTTGTATCAGTTGCAACATTTCCATTAATTTCAGGAATGCGATAAACACCCCTTCGTACTTTATTTTCAGCTTCCCAAATAAATGCTGGAGCATACTTGGAAAGACCCTCACCTTCTGCCCATTCCATCAACTGTTTCATAGTGACTTCACGGTCAGGAAAAACCTTTTCTAGTTTCTCAACAATTTCGGTTCTCTTGTCAGTCAAATTACTCATAACAAATAATCTCCATTAGGAGGTTCACATTAGAGAAAAGTCATCTTTTCTCATTTCCATAATTATATTATACCAAATTTTGACAGGGATGTCAAGTTTTTTACGCAACTTTTTCAATAAATGCGTTAAGAAGGATGCGATTTTGCAACTTTCCTTTGGTATTCTTTTTCAGTGCTCTCCGAATTTCCGCTTTGGATGATCCGGCTTCAACTGAACCCATATGATCAACTTCATCAATTTCAAGACCTTTGGTATTGATGATGTAAAGTTCATCATAAGCTGTTTCTGAATCAATCAAGAACTTTTCCTTGCGAAACATACTATAATCTTCTTCAGTAGGATATCTTGACATCACATAACTTAAATTACCTATATTTCTTCTTCCAGAACCAGAAGTCAAGAAAAATCCAAGAAGGTTTATTCCTAATGATCGTTTTAGTGCAAGTAAAAGAAGTGAAGTTATTCTACTATTAGTCCTTTTAATTTCTTCTGGAAAAACTCTCATACGAGTTGCAGGATCATCAATATAAATTGAATTTCTACCACCAAATGTTCTAACTACATTATCAGAATCCAAATATTCATTATGTTGATTACTCTGACCATCAGTCAAAAATACTGCATTGACAATCTGTGCTCTTGTTTTCATTTTGAACTCTTCAATCACAGATTTTGCAACAATAATCGTATCATTTAGTGGAGTTCCACCAAGTGAAAAATTATTAGGCATTCCATAATACCGATAATCACTACTGTAATAATAATTGTAACGATTTTCATATCCATCTGCAATCATAAGAAGATTTTGATATGCATTGTTCAATTCACGATTTTTCATTCTTGAAGAAAACAGATTCATCAAACGAAAACTATTTGAAACTACAATGTTGTTCTTTTTATAATCTGCAATTTTGTTTCCTATTGCGGTATGGTCATAAGGCTTTCTTTCAAACTCCCTACCAATTTTTTCATTATCTTCATCTTCCCAATCTCGATAATGATCAGAAAAAGCATACACTTCAAAAGGAATCTGAACTTTTGAACAAAACATTGTCAAGTTAATCAACTGTTCAATGGTTTCTTTCATATAAGCGTGCATGGAACCAGACCAATCAATAAACATAACCATACCATGATTCTTTCCTTCAGGCAAGTTAGTAATCTGTTGAAACAGATTTTCACTGTACTTGTAAGCATGAATTTTGTTCATGTCAAGAGTTCCCTTCTTTGAATTATAAGCACGGCGATGAATGTCCGCAGCTTTCTTCATTTCAAACTCTTTGACCATGTAATTGACCATTTTGTCGTTAGTCAATTTAAACTTTTTCAAAATTTTAATTCCATATTCATTTGCACCATCTTGAGATGAATAATACTTATTACATTCTTCAAGAGTTTTCTTGTAATCAACTACAAGTGCATTTGTATTAATTTTAGGAAAAGTCAAATAAAGAGGAAGTTCTGTTCTTTCATCCATATCCGCCAGTTCTTCTTCTCTTCTACGAAATTCTTCATCAGTAAGTGAATGTGGTTCTGAAGTCATGTTTTCACGATCTCCAAAAGCATCTCCAATACCACCTTCTATTCCATTAGAAATAACTTTTTTGGAAGATTCTTTTTCTTCAGATGAATCACCCGATTTTGACTTTTCTTCATCGGTCTTTTCAGAAGATTCTTCTTCATCAGAATCATCTTCGCTCGAATCACCAGAAGAACTTTCTTCTTCAGATTCATCTTCTTCAGAATCATCACCAAACATATCTGACATCATTTCATTCATATCAGAACCATCTGAACTTTCTGATTCCTCAAACTCTTCAGATTCTTCAGATTCTTCAAATTCATCTTCAAAACCTTCACCAAATTCACCATAACTATTATCAGTTTCCGATTCGTTTTCTTTACACCAATCGTAAAGTTCATCACAAACCTTGACAACATCTTCCCATGTTTCAGTTCTTTCAACACGTTCAACCCAAACTTTTTCTTCATCGGAAAATTCGATTCCATAAGCAGTTCCGGCTTTGGTATATAAATTAATACGATCAATCAGACCAAGATCGTTAGGGTCAACCCCCATCTTACTCAATCCGAAAAAATCTTCATTCATTAAACTCTTGTACCCTTCAATCATTGACTTACGGGCACCAGCAAACTTTCTTTTAATTTTCTTTTCGATTCTTGCATCTTCTACAACATTAAGAAAGGACTTGTATCCTTTTCCTTTTTTACTTGCAGAGGAATGCCATCCATCTTCGGGAGTCCATAGTGCATGACCAACTTCGTGGGCACAAAAAAGGTCATAGACCTCAGAACCAGGCTTCCATTTGAGGATAGGTAGGTACAACACACGATTTTTTACATCGAATGCCGCAGTAGGAATTTTCTTGTGTTCAACAGTAATGTTTTCCGCAGCCATCAGTTTGGCAAGAAGTGATTTCTGTTCAACTAAGGAAGTTGTGTTGTATTTCATAATGTTTAATTGTTGAAAGGTTTACTTTCTCACTCTTTACTTACATTATACCAAATCCTGACAAAGATGTCAAGTTTTTTCTGAATTTTCTTCTGAATTTTCTTCGGATTCGTTTGGTATGCTTCTTGCATAGTCATCGGTTCCATCATCTAAATGTTTGTATCCAGTTAGCTTTCCCGAATACTTATCCAGAATTTCTTTTCTCAAATTCTTCAATTTTTTAGATGTCATTTTTTAACTCCTTTCTCATTACAATACTATTATACCACAGAAATGTACTGGATGTCAAGTTTTTTTCGGGTACATATTATCTAAAAGATCTGGATCAACACCCACCAAATCTTTTGTCAATTTTGTCTTTGGAACATTATCAGCTATCCAACCTAGAAGTTGTCGTTTAATATCTGTTTCTGGCCCGATTGTTTTACCTTCTTTCTTGAGAGTCAAGTAGGTAAAATCTTTAATAATTATATCACCCTGAGAAGTTTTCATTGGTTTCTTTGTGTCAGGATCGGCCCATACAATAGTGTTGTCTCTATTATTGAGAATTACCCGAACACCACCATTCAATCCTCTAGGAAGTTTTCCTTTAATAACATCGTACATATTTGTAGCTGCACCTTCATGAGAAAGTAACATAATGTCTTCTGGAACAACTCTTTCACGATTTCGATTATTGAGTATCGCAACTGCATAATTTGTCAATACCCATGTAAGATGGATATTTTTTGATTCATATCCTGCTTCAACTAACTTTGGAATGACATCTCCAATATCACTTGCATCTTTCATTGTGATATCGAACATTATATTTGGTAAATGTCTGGCGTTTGCATCCCTAAGTAGTAGATCAAGAGTTTTGTCTTTTATCCCTTTTCTCTTAACAAACATATGGAGTTTATACACATCCTTTGGATTTGAAAGTTTCAATCCCTTAATTTCTGGATGTGCTCCCTTCGTATCTGCTAATTTCATGAATGCTTTTTTCCATTCATCAACATCACGAATTTTGAATTTTTCACCTTCCATGAAGTTCTTAATTGCAAAACCTTTGCCTGACCCTGCACCACCAGCAAGAAATACGATTTGGCCGTATCTCTTCCCTTGATTGTACATTATCAGTTTTTCTTCTAGGTATTGTTCTGCAAGAAATTGTGAAAAGGTAAGCATTGAGAATCCATTTTAATATTAATCTGATATTAATATTTATAAAATGGAAAGATTATCTCCACAATGGGCCTTTCGCCCAGTAAGAAAGAGTTCTCCGAACCCCTTTAGTAATTGGTTTTACTTTGTGGAAATGGGTAGAAGTGAAAATTAATGCATATCCAGGCTGACTAAAGTTCTCTTTTATTATTTTACTCGCCTTATCCTCAACATTGAATAATACTAAATCCCCACCTTTATATTTTTCAGTCGATAGATTTAAGAGACAAGTCAATTTTAAATCATAAGTACTTCCGTATCCTGTACCATCTATATGCCAATCATAACTATCATTTGTTGAATCATAATAATTTAAATTGAGATAATGAGAATCATGGAAAGGAACAATATCGTACTTAAAAATAAGTTTGTTTGAATCAAATATAAATCTTTCAAACTTTCTCAACTGATTTTTAAGTTCAGGCCAGGGAACGGCAGATACTATTGATTTTTTGTTACTATTAATAAATGCTTTTTTATCTTTTGGTTCTTCAATTTTAAATTGACTTGATTCTATAATATGAACAATGTCTTTAACTTCATTTTCTGTATAGAGTGGGCCATCACTCATATAAACTTCATTATAATTTCCCATTAATTCAACAAAATATTTTCTTCGGGGTCTTCCATTCTTTCAATGATTCGTTGTTCTTCTAAATCTTCTTCTGAATCAAAAGAATCGAATGTTTTTAGTATTTTTCCTTCGTCATCGTGACCAATATGAAGTTCAACAATACCACCATCCTTTGTAGTAATGTATATCTGAACATGGTCAGGATCGGGAGCATAATCGGGATTGTTCTTGAAAGTTACAACAGTTTCAAAAACTTCTTTCCATATTTTACTTTGTTTATGTTTCTTCGATTTTCTCATGTTTTTATCTCTTGATATTCACGAACTTCGGCTTCGGCTTCTTCTATTGTCTTGAAAAAACCTCCACCCATTTCTTCTCCATCTTCGTATCTTCGTACAAAAAATTCTCCATTTGTCGGAGAACCAAAAATAGTTTCACCTTCTTCAAGGATTTCAATTGTTGCTGTTTTCATAATTTCCTTTCATTAGATACAAAAAAAGGGGAGAATAATCTCCCCTCACTATTAATATGGGCCCGTCCAACGGACTCGTTCAAAAGTTCTGTCAAGAACGTTTCCCCTACGGAAGTTTCTTGCAGGAGCTGCCCAACCAGCAGGTTTTAAAATATCACCAAGACGAAACTTCTTGTCACTTTCAGTATTAACAACAAATGCTTCAACACAATTACTGTTACGAGCACTATTGATAACCTTGATATATTTCGATCCTACAGTATATCGTAGATTATCAGCATACTCTTCTTCCATTTTTGCTCGATGACCATATTCATCTTTTTCACCAGACCTAGACCATCCACGATAATCATCTCGCATATGTTCTAACATTGCCTCAACTCCTGCCTCAACACTTTCTCTCACATTACTCATAGTATATTCTCATTAGGGTTAAAGGAGTAAGAACCCTTTCTCACTCTCTTATTATATTATACCAAAATCGAACAAGAATGTCAAGTTTTTTTAAAATTCTTCTATATAATAAATCGTTCTTTCTCCATAATCTTCTATTGCACCTTCCAGATATGTGTACTTATCCAATGAATCTTCACTCAATATACCCCATAGATTGGGGCCAAATCCAACCTTGTACATCTTCTGTGTAAACGATTTAATTTCTTTTCCGTCTTCTGTTTTGTTTTTCATTTTTCTGGCGACCCCTACTGGACTTGAACCAGCGACCTCCTGCGTGACAGGCAGGCGTTCTAACCAAACTGAACTAAGGGGCCAGTTGTTTACGAATATCTTTTATAATTCCTATTGGGTCTTTTGATTCAGTAATTGTTCTACCAATTACAATATAATCTGCACCCAATTCTTTAGCTTCTTTTGGAGTAGTTACTCTAACTTGTCCACTAGGAGCTCCTCTCTTAATTGGAAGTGTAATGCCTGGACATATTCTTTTTAAACTTCTATCTGCACCACTCAACATTCCTATATCAAGTGCAGAGCAAACTACTCCAAAGAATCCTTTAACTCTACTTAAATGCCTTCTCCACATAAAATCTGGCATTTCTCTACATATCTGGTATTGTTCATCTCTATTCCATGATGTAAGATATGTAACCGCTAAAAGTTTTATGTCATTCTTGTATTGTTCCAGTTCATCAAAAACACTCTCACAGTTAAACGTGGAAATAGTTGTCATAGTTCCACCTTTTTTGATGATACTCTCTACAACTGTTTTCACAGTATTTGGTGTATCCCAAAGTTTAAAATCAACAAATAATTCTTTACCTTCTTCAACATCAAAATCTAGTTCATTCCATAACAAATGATTTATTTTTACACCATCAATATACTTACCAAGATAAGGAATAATGTCTAAAGATTCTTTTGTTTCTAATGATAATATTATTTTCATAAAGTTTATTGTTAAATATAAATGTGTGCGAGAATTTTTCCCAAAATGATGCCCAAAGTAATTGAAATCAACATCAGATAAAATATATGTTTTGGTTTCATATTTTTACCAGTTGGTGGAGCTGACAAGAATCGAACTTGCTACCTCATCCGTGCAAGGGATGCGCTCTCCCAAATGAGCTACAGCCCCACTTATTCGTAACTTTCGTATAATTCTTCTATTTCATCTAAAGTGAGTGATCTGTTATATACTCTGAAATCATCAATATAACCGATCCATCCACCTCCGCCATTTCTATTCATTCCTATTTTAAGTTTATCCCATAAAGTACTTA
>VTLG01013293.1_pt1 | contig 18772 bp, 31 predicted proteins | sample 4694571 | NCBI WGS metagenome assembly VTLG01 (sample SAMN12604809, study PRJNA352737) | marine metagenome | biome: ENVO:00000447; feature: ENVO:00000209|ENVO:00000569|ENVO:01000036; material: ENVO:00002151; isolation source: viral sequences binned using virsorter ...
TTTGTGCCTCTGGATCCTCTTCACCTAAAGGACCTAACGACGGCATAGGTGCTGGCATACTTGGCTGTATCATACCGCCCTCTAATTCGATGGGTTGTCTTGATAAAGTTGACTCTGGCACAAGGTCACGAGGCAAGTAAAGTCCCTCTGTTCTATCCTCAATACCATTTTGGTTTGCATCCCTGTATTCCATTGTCTTTATAGGATTTATGGTCATGCCCTCTGGTATTGGTGATCCATCCATCATAGTTGGAGTTGGCATTTCATTCATTGGTTGTGTTAACCTACCTATTTGTCTTGTAATGGTTTTAGGCGGCAAAGTTTCAAGAGGTCTAGCGCCTTTCATTGGTGTCCCACTGCCTTGTGGTGGTAATCCAAAAACTTGTAAAATGCTATCTACTGATTCCCTCATGGTGTACTCACTGTTACTGTTCCTATACTCATTGTAGCAGACAATCCAGTCAAGTAAGTTTGATGTTCGTATAGGTTCCTAAATTCAGTGCCATCAAACGCTTGGTGAACCTCTGTTGTAGAGTTAAATATAATCGCTCCTGTTGCAAATTGCAATTCGCTAATCTCTGTTGAATTGAAGACTTGTATAGCATCTGGATCAACGGAGCCTAAGTTAATCTCTAATATTCTAACTAATCGGTTGAATGTGTCCGCACTAACAGTTTGACCTTCGGCTAAAGGAAGTCTTGTTTGCAGTAGTTTACTCACCTATCTTCTACCAGATGGTTGGACTTCTACCCTTGTGTTTCCTAGCCTCCACTTGTAATTTTTACGATCAGTTTCGGTATTGTCGTCGTCGGATTCAAACCGCAAAACAAACTGCCTAGTACGAGATCGGAGCGAGCCAAACTTACTGCTGGCTGTTATTTGTGTGGTTGAGTCTGTAGATAGAGTTTGATTGCTGAAATCTCTCCTCTTCACCACTATATTGATAGCTGGGTTTTGGCTGGTTCCTAAATCATTTACAAACAATATATCAGGCAACACTCGTTTCAAAAAAACAAAGTTATCACCATCACCAACATCAATATCAGCAGACTCCACAAAGACACCATCCATAGCGCCTGTGTCATTATTAAAACCTTTTTCGTGTTCGTAGATATATTTAGTCGTAGAGTCTTCACCAGCTGCTAATGGTTTATCTAACACCCCAGCCGCAAGCCAACTATATCTTTCTAAAGATCCTATGCTCCAGCTATTCTCTTCGTAGTTGTAAATTACATATCTGGATATCTCATTTTCATTGTCCGCTAATGAAGGGTAAAAAAACCATACCTCAGAGAACTCCTCGTTCAATCCAGCAAAACATTTAAACGCTTGAGATTCGTCAAGATCTGAGAATACATAGTCTTGAACAGAACAAGGTAGTTTCTGAACAGCTCCGTTATAAAAGTAAAATCCTTTTTTGGACATGAAAAAGACACCTCTAGGACTGCTTACAGCGGCCTTGGGGCCTAACAAACCAGCTCCTTCATTGATAAGATTTATTGCAAACGTGAGAGGTGGACCAATAAAATTCATTGAGTAAAGCGAGGTATCTGTCCACACCAATATCTCCTGTCTCGATTTAAGGCCACCTATGATTGCAGATCCCGAAGATAATCTTAAAGATCCAGCCGTATTGGTGGTAAGTGGCTCAAAATCCAGTGCGTTTTCTTGGTCACTAAATGCAATCAACATAGGATCTACAGTGCCAGTCCTAGAGCTACCGCTAATAGGATCAGCTCCTAATACTATCAGATGCCTGTCTGTCTCTGATGTTATTACTTGTAAGCCTACAGTTGGCACTAAATTTGCACCTGTGATGCCAGATAAGGCTACGGCTCTTGTAGAGGTGCCATCGCTTTCTCTCCATCTAAATATACCGCCACCTCTAACATTAATTATTAAATCTTCGCCAAAGTTATCGTGTGTCCACAAACGCAACTGATTTACAGCAGACAGAGACGTTGAAGAACCCCAGCCACCAGCTCCCCATGTCCCGACACCCCAACCAGTAGCGGCAACAAAAAATTCTGTTCCAGAGTTAATCTGATAAACCGAGTCTGTAGCAGATCCGCCATTACCAGAGTCACTTGCGTTAGCAGTTACAGTCGTTCCAGCAGTGTCTTTTGCTGTTATAGTATAAGTGTTAGTTCCCGTTACTGTATCTATTTGATATTCTTGATTAAGTACAGCCGCCGTTACATTACCGCCCAATGACACAGCACTCGAAAATGTCACAAAATCTCCATTTACGGCACCATGGCCATTGTCTGTGACTGTAAGAGTTGAAGATCCGTTTGTTGCGGCGAATGTGGTAGAGTTTGTAGTAGTTGTTCTTATTGGAGTGACATCATTGTAAGTGCCACCCTCCTCTATATAGTATTTGTTTGTAGTTCCGATTCCCAAATACTTAGTTCCTTCGAGAGAGATCCAGGAGTGTAGTGCTCTTGCCGAGCCTATAATAGAAGAGGGTGAGAATTTTTCCCAACCACCAATTTTTTCTACCCGACCTTTTCTAAAGCGTATCTTATCGCCGTCAACCCAACCTCCCTCATTGGAGTAGTCGGTTTCTTCCTTATTGATTCCGGGTTTAAAATTTAGTTTGGTTAGAGGCATAGATAAATTCTAGCATATCTCAATGCGCTCTAAGCTAATCTTATAATAGCTCCAGTAGCCGTTGCAGCTGGAAATACGATTGTAAAGTCTCCAGCTGTTGATGTTTTATCACCACCGAAATCTATGGCACAAACCGCTTTGTTAGAGTTGGTTGTGTTATAAATTAGACAACCTCTGGCCGTTATTGTTGCAGTGCCAAAAGTTAAATCTGCAAAATCCACTATGGCTGTAGTGCCAGATGTTGATGGTGTAACATTCGTAAGAGCGCTTCCACCAGAACTATAGTTAGTACCAGATGCTTGACCTGTGGTTACAAACGCAGTTGTAGTAGCACCCAAAGTAGCTGAACTCGTGTAAAGTGCTAGTTTGAATGAGTCTGCTCCATTCGTAAAATTGTGTCCTTCAACAAGCAACTCTTGTTTGAAACTTGTGCATATTGCCGATGATATTGCCATTATAGCTCCCTCAATATTTTAGCCATGTCTTCATGGCCTTGTTCACTTAGTATATTCGAGTAAGTCGTATTTTGCGACTTAATCGCGTTTTTAATAGTATATAAGATTACAGTATAAACTTGGTTTTGGAAAGCTAGAGCTTGTTGCTTTATATGTTCTGGTGCGTTATCCGATATGCTAACAATTTTTTTTGTAGCTTGCGCTGCCCAAAACTCAGGATCGTGTCCTTTATTTTTTGTGGAGTGTACTTCGATATTACCTAATACAAAATCACCTTGGTTTGTCATAATTACCCCTTATAAGGCTCTGGAGGCACTACATCTTCGTTTATTTTTAAGCCGTATTCCTCTAATTGATTATTGATTTCATCAAAAGGCCCAATGATAAATCTGCCCTCATGGGGCACTGCAACCAAAGGTTTGTCTAGTCTGTGAAAGCCATACAGTTTTTCCGTTGCTGGCACATTGGAATCTAAAACAGTAGATCTACCACTTATACCTACAATAATGTCCTCGCTCATACATTTACTTATCCAGAACTCAACACAAGCTCTACCCGCTTCCGCAAAGTGCATATTTTCTTTGTAAGAAAAATCTATACCAAACAAATCTATTCTAGCCACTTTGTTATACAAAGCGTATGCTATAGCAAACGCTACTGTATTGTTCATGTAAGCGCATTTTGTAGCGTTGCATACCTCTTCTACAGGATATCTGACTGGATTTTTTATTCTAGGATCTTCCTCACAAGTGTATATTGGCACATCAGATTCAGACATGAGTTTTATCATCGCTTTGGTTTGCTTGCCCGCATCATCTGAGTCAAAAAATCTACTTGCCGGATCTAATGCAAAAATCCTATCAGCCGGATAAACCAAACCAGCTGAATTAATACACCATATTTCGTCCCATTCTCTTGAGTTTTCGAGTCCTATTGCAAAATCGACTTGTGACACACCCAAGCCAATTAGTGCTACTGTTTTACCTTCTAAATGTTCTAATACCATTAAGTCACGCTAATGCGGACAGAATCGTATCTATACTCGTCGCGTGTGCCACGACCTTCTGATATATTTTTCATACGAGCTATCGCCTCCTTGAATCGCCCCTCAAACTGAGCAACGATTTCGGGCGGCTCTTTGAGAAAGATTGCTCCTTCTACTAAAGCTCCGTACAACAACGCATCTGCGTAATCCGAAGATAACGTCGTCGTCCCACTGTCACTACCATTGGTTAAAGAGACTGGTTTGTTTAAATAGTGCAACTCTACAGTGTAGGCTGCATCCGGTATTGGTGAAATTTCAAAAGAAGTTTCATCAAATAAAGAATAATATTTAGGTGTGCCCTGTGTTGTGCCAGGTGAAAATTCTTTGATGAACGACGGGTGTTTGTAATCAAGATAATCGTAACTATTAGAATTAATAATAGCCAAACTCATGGGAGCATAAAAATCCGTAGGAGTTGCTAAAAACCTGTTATTTGCAGATAAGTTACCTTGTACGTTTTTTCTTTGATCGGGTAGTTGTACGAATGAAAATATCCTATCTTCGGACTCTTTTATAAAAGTCGGTAATTGATTGGTAAAGGTAGTTTCCGATACCTCCAAGTAATCCTGTATTGCTGTTTTTAATGTTCCGTAAGTAAAACTCATGTCGTAACTGTAACCTCACCTAAACTTGTGGCAACAGAAAAGGTTGATAAAACAGCGCCTAGTTTTCCGTCACCTACATTACTATAAACCAAAAAAGCTGAATTATCGTCCACTACATCTGGTCTTGCGTCTCTTATTGCCTGTGGATCCTGGGTGTTCGGCTTTGGCATAAGCTGTGGATGTTTTGCGTCCCATTGATCAGGTCCTACTAACAAACCATCCCACGTCTTACGCATATCTTTTAGTTTGTATCTGAAACCAGTTATGTCGCAGATTCCGTAAGAATATTTACCTGATGCAAAAGCCATTATGCGTTGTTATAACTCCTAAGATTCGGTTGTATTCTGAAAGAGGCTCTATCTTCATCTTGTGACAGAGCTCTTTGAAATTCGTCCTCGTACATTGCTTTCAATACATTGGTTCTCTCAGGGGCACGTTTCATAGATATATAGTAAGCAAGACCAGCAGCCAAACAGGGATAAAACCGAAACGGAAGATCTAGTGTGTTTGCGCCCGCATCCGCATCGTCCATTCTAGTAAGTACATTCATGTGTACTGTATAGGTGCTGTTTTTGTCTGGAACAGGCCATACTGATATTGTCGGTGTAAGTTGTTTGTTTATAAAAAATTGATTTGGTTTACCGGTTGTCGATTTTGTAGTTATGTGGGCATATTCAGCTCTACTCAACCTTGTCATAGGTATGTCTGTAGTTTCTGTATTGACTGTCTCTCTAATGAAGACATCTAAAACATCTATCGGTGCCGTAGCGTTAGTGCTGTCAACATTATAAGTTTTTGTGTCCTTGACCATAGTTACAGTTTTTTCGGTTATGGTCCATTGATTTAAGCCTCTGTTTGCCCACTCAGCTAACATCAAATTTAAACTTCTGTTTGCAGACTTCAAATCATAACCTGTACGCATTTCCAAGCCACAGCGCTCGAAAGCCTCCTCTACATAATCGGCTACGTCTAATTCAAAATCTTTACTGCCTGATGTTGCCATTAATCTTCATCTACTCCATCACTATACAAGTTATTGAAGGTTATATTTGGATCCATATAACTTTCATGTCCCTCTGCTGAGTGTACCCATTGGCTTGGAGAAAAGTCTGGGGCACCTTCTCCTACTCGCCATAAAGCTGGATTTGTTGCTCTAACTCTATTGTTAGGTAAAGCCACAAAATTACCAGTATATTCACCAGCGTCAGTTAAATATAACACATGTGATTGCTTATGTTGAGCCGGATCATCCGCAATACTATTTTCAGTATAATCAACAGTAAACATATATCTACCAGTATAAAACTCTCCGCCTATTTTGCATATCCAAGGCGAGGAGCTAACTCTGTCTAAAACTACTACGGAATGATCGTGGGCCAAACAATCCCAGGGTTGCGCTAAATGATCTTCCATGGGTGTTGGCCATTTATCCAAGGGTATATCTGCTACGAGAGCTTGTATAGGCATCCTTGCCCACATAGCTCCGCCATGCACGTTTTCATCTGGATAATCTTCAAAGTCTGTTTCACAACCAGTAAATACCACTTGAAATGAAACAGATCTATCTGGAATTGTGTTTACAGCAAACGCCAACGCATGAAGATACTCTCCATGGTAGTCTTGATGATTAGCCGTAAACTCCTTACGAACCCAGCATTTAAACTGAGGAATGTTGGAAATTAAATACGCCACTTAATTTAACTCCTATGTAATTAGTTATTTTCCGTACAAGCCTCCGCCTTTCGCTTTGTACTTAGTACCCTTCATGCCGCCACCTCTAGCCATGCCTTTGGTGCCCTTCATAGCTCCACCTCTTGCCATGCCTTTAGTGCGCTTCATAGCTCCACCTCTTGCCATGCCTTTAGTTCCTTTCATGGCTCCGCCCTTAGCCATGCCTTTAGTGCCTTTTAACATAGGTGTAGATCCAGCCATTCTTGTACCTTGTCCCATTAAAGCAGACATAACCGATCCAGGCATTTTGCCAATGCCAGGATTAGCTTTCATTTCTGCTCTAGCAGCACCACCCATAGACATGTATTTAGTGCCTTTCATACCGCCACCTTTAGCCATACCTTTGGTCCCTTTCATACTACCGCCTTTGGCTCTGTATTTGGTTCCTTTCATAGTTATCTCCTTCCGTATAATCCCATATTAGGTTTTTTTACAATCCTACCACCCCTTGAGGCAAAAGTCTTTACATTAGTTGGCTTACCCCCTACACCTTGAGGTTTAGCTCGTTTTCTTCTAACAGCTGATTTTATCTGCGATTTGCTCATTCTCCTAGCTTTTGCGGCTGGTACACACTTCGGGTACTTTCTTTTTCTGTCGGCTTTGAGTTTGGTTCTTCCACACTTAGCGAAGCCACCGCCTTTTTTTGGTGCCCCTATGTCAACCCAATCTTGTTGGAACCATTTTGTAAGACTCATTTTTTCCTAGTTTTTCTAATCTGTTCTTTGCCTTTTCTGAATATCTCTGCGACACCTTTTTTGCCCATAACCTTAGCTCTTTGTTCGCCAACAGTTAAAATCTGTATTTTCCTAGCAAAAGGTTTTTTAATTCTTTTAACCTTGTTTACTGTAGCCGTAGCATCCGCCATAGTTTTGAATTTTATGCTTACAGTATCTTTTGGGTTTTCATCAGTATAAAGCCTTCTTCCTGATCCTTTTGGCTTTTTGCCTGTCCCTACCTTTGGATCTTTCTTTTTTTTCATTTTCTTTTGTACTTAGGACTTTTACGTTTTGTCCCGTCAGCTCTTTTAATTAAGCCTCTGGCTTTTGCGGATGCCCGCTCGCTAAAACCAAGTTTTTTGCCTTGTTTGATTTTGCGCTTGATTGTACTTGCCTTGGCAACCATTAAGTTCTAGGCACTCTAGTTTTTTTGCGTTTGCTCTGCATCATAGCTCCACAACCTCTGCCCTGGACCATCATTACAGGACCGCCTTCACGCATGAAACCCATTTTGTTTCTTACCTTTTTAGGTAGTTTGGGTAAGCCTTTGTTGTCAGCTGGTATTGGTTTTAAACCTTTCATTTCACCACCTTCTGCTTTTTTGGCACCTTTATATTTACCACCCATTCTTTTGTATTCTTGAACCATGTAGCTATTGGCATATGCTGAGGGATAGACCTTAAACTTTCGTTTAGCTTTGGCTTTAGCTCTTGCATAAATAGATGGATTAGCTACGTTTGCTGGTGTTTTAGATTTAGCTCCACCACCTTTTTTCATTTTGATTGATTCAAGTGTCTTTGCTTGGCCAGCGTGTGTTTTACTGGCTTTTTTTAACTGTCTAACGACTTTGTTTATTTTCTTTTTTGCCATAATAATTTACCAATTTTTACAAGACCAGTAACCCGCAGTAAATACATCTTTTTTCTTTTGTACCGCATCGCAGTTATGTCTTGCTCTAAAACTTTTTCTACGTTTAGGTTGACTCTTCTTAATAGACAAGTTCGGATCGCCGTAACGTACTATTTTTACCTGATCCCCTTTTTTTGCTAAAACAGCAAACTTTTTGTTTTTGCCTGGTGTGCGTTTCTGTTTGTTATAACCAGGAAAAGTCTCCCCGCGGTAGGATAACCTACCGCTAGGAGATCTTGTGACATCTTTAGTCGTTGCCATCTAAAAGTTTTTAGTCAGAACCAAAATGATGGAGTAAGCGTCCCCGTTACTGTGACCTACTGTAGTGAAGTCAATGTCGCCGGTTACACCAGATCCCGCATTATTAGGAATACCTGTGAATAAATCGTAATATTCATCACCTGTACTATCAGCCGGTAAAGGTATAGCTAAAACATTAGTGGTAGCGTCGAACTCGATATCTACGCCCATACCACGACATGCCCAATATATTCTTGAAATTGAAACCGAACTACAAGCCTTGCCAGCACTGTTACTAGCTAACGCTGATACGTCAACTTTCTTAACAGAGGCTTCGCCTGTGCCGTCGCTTTCATTAGTAAATTTCAAGATTGCGGTTTTCTCGCCATCTTGTATGGTTTGACTGGTTACTGTATCAGCCATGTTTTACTCCTTACAGTTCAGTATTTGCTGTGCGTTCTTTGCTTGCGCCAATGTAATCGACAGTCAAAGTTTTTGCAGCAGCAGCACCATTTTGTATGCCAAATGATACAGTCAATTCTTCATTGTCAGGAACATTTGTGCTGACAACTGTGCCAGCTAAAACATTGTTTTGGAAGACATGAAACTTTTGGTCTTTAGGATCGTAAACGAAACCAAGTGTCATAAAAGTATCGTCGGCTAATGAGTTAGGCAAAGTTAATGTTGACTGTGTACTGTCTTTTTCAACGATAAAACTGATTGTGGCAGCTCCATCTGATTTCAAAAAGAAGATACCATCTGTTACATCTAATGGTGTTGTATCAGTAAGTTGTAATCCAGCAACTATGTCAGTTTGGGTAGCATCGTTGGTTTTAAACCTTATGTGAAATGCTAACTGTTTACCGGCTTCGTACTTGAAACCTTCTTTAACAAGTTGGAAAAAGTCATGGTCGTTATCTCCAGCTGCGTTGGTTACTAATAGTAAGCCACCATCGCCGTCAGCTAACGCTTCCGTTGCAGATCCAGTTCCATCTTCTGTTGTTGTTATTGTCCAATCGGACGCTAAGTAAGTATCAAAATCATTGAAATATGTGTGATACTTATGGGGTGCGGGCGCTTTAAATTTGCCTAATGTTGAGTCAGTTCCAACATTGGTAACACCCGAAGTAAAGTGTGTAGTCATAATCAGCCTCCTTATAAATAGCCATTGCAAGCACCATGCTCGCAACAATTAGTTCTACAGGATTGATAATACTACTAGGCTATTTAATTGGCAACTTTGAGATCTTCTTGGTTAGCTAAGTATTCAAGTTGAGCAAGAGTGCTAGGCATGCTGGTATGGTGAATACTTATACCACCAGCTGCCGTCCAAGCCTCACAGTTTGACTTCTTATCGTCTATTAATACGTCGCCAGGTCTAGCGAAGACTGCTTTGTGTTTGCCTTTGATTGTGCAAGTTACTACGACGTGTGGATCTACATACTGGTGTATCCATGCCATTTTATCTGCCACCACTAAAGGTCTATTAATCTCACCAGTAGCCGTAAGAATTTCCCAAGGTAAACCGGTGTTTTTTACAAAAGATATTAAATCCAACATGCCTGGCATGACTGGTAAGTTTCTGAAAAGCCTTTTGTTTATGAAGTCGGCCTTTTGCTCGTCGTAGTGGCCTTCACTTTCCAAGGGCCCGTTTATGTAATCCGGGCCCTCTACTCCTTTGACAAAATCTGCCAAAACTCCATCCATGTCTAAGTATATTTTTTTCATCCTACTCTGTCGTGTATTGGTACAGGACCTAACCCGTAAACATTGCCAATGTCCTCACCCATCAACTCTCTGCATTTTTCTCCAAACCTAGAGTCTGTGGTATCTGCAAAGTTGCCACCGAAACTTGTATGTATATCTAATTTTGACTCAGGCACTATTTTTAGAGCACACCCAAACCCAAATTCTTGTTTGATCAATTTTGCTGCTGGATAATCTTCACAAGGATTGAAAGGTCCATCCACATTGGTTACACAAAACCCTTTGACATAAGAAGACTCGCCACCATTGGTAGCGTCATTTCCATATAGTATGTCTCCAGAACTCTCTTTCATTACATAAATATCAACGTGCAATCCCATTACGCCACCTCCTTCTTTTTAAGCTCCTCAAGTATCAACTCAAGTTTTTCAAGATCGTCCCAAAAAACCTTACCTTTTTGAAACTTGATATTTTCAATAGTCATTTCAAGTCTTTCAACCAACGTATATCCACCGATCATTTCCATTACGCCACCTCCTTTACTAAATCTTTAACTTCATCCCAAGCGATAAAATTGTCTCTTCCAAAAAGCAAGTCGCCCGTCATTCTTTTGTATTCGAAGTCGGGGTTGTGGGAGTAACCTAAATTGACCTTGCCTCTGACAAACTTTTCAAGTTTTTCTAACGCCTCGTCTTGTAATCTAAAATTGTATTCGATAGACAAGAACTTAGTCTGAGGTATGTCCTCCTTGACGTTGTTATATTCGTAAATGTCTTCCATACCATTGAAATTACCATATTTATATTTGGCCAACTCCTTTTGCAAGGCTTTGTAAACCTCTGGATCAATTATCTCTTTGATCTCGACATCTACGCTATTGCCCATGCTGAATTGTCTGCTTCTTACGCTGGCCTTGATATTTTTCTCTTTTAAGATCTTTCTTATCTCAGCCGCGCATCTTGCTACTTCACTTTTGTAAGCCATTTTTTCCTCCTTTTTTGTTGTTAACAATTATCTGCAATATAATCTTTAGCATCACTCAAAGTCCTAAAGTTTTCAGCCACTACTCTGTTATCCCTTCCAATGATGTACCAAGTTTTTTGTTTGAACTTGTTAGGTACAAGCGTTCTGCTTGCACTAAAAAAATCGACCGCTTTTTTCTGCACGTTTGTAATAATATTTTGATCGCAAACATAAATGCCATCGTTTAACCTACATGCTTGTTTCACTCTCACTTGTATTCCTCCTTTTTTGTTGTTGTTTTCATGTCTCACATAGATATAATACAGTATTTGCAAGAATATGCAACTATTTACAACTATAAATATTAAAATAATTTAGGACAAAAAAAGGGCTCCGAAGAGCCCTTTTGTAACACTGAGTAATAAAGTGTGTTACGACTTCAATTATGCACCTTGAGATCCGTAGATTCCTCTCCAGTCCGAGAAACCAAACGAATATCTTTCTCTAGCTTTATATCTGATATTGCCTGTAGAAAAGTCTGGTTCCATAGATGTCTCCATTGGAGATCTTTGGAACATTTTTAACCCTTCACCAGCGCTGTTTACAGATGTCAGAATGAAGAAAGCATCAGGATCAGATAGATAGTGATTGACAACGTAACCACCAGGTAAAACACCTGTGTTTCTGATTGCGTTGATATCGTTATCTGCTGTTCCAGACCTTTGTGTTGAACTCAAAATTCTGTCAGCAACGAAAACGAGTTGCGGAGGAATTACGAGTTTATCGGCCATAACACTTATGGTTAAGCCTCTATCGTCTGTAAACGTCGATATGTCTATTAAAGCATCCTCTAGTGAGGCTTCATTAAGGTCTGCCATAGTCGTTGCTCTATTCGCAGCTGTTCCACCACCAGCAAGGGGGTGAGCAGTATTGATTAGAGAAACACCATCACCGCCAGTAAAACTGGAAGAGAAGGCATTATTGAGTACGTCAGCGCCTTTGACTTCTTTGGTGTTAGCCATAGATTTAGCCAATGCTTTAACATATCTTTTACCCAAAGAGTCATAAAGGTTGTCCTCGACAGCTTCCTCTGTCAGCGCGAACGCTAACGCGATTGTGTCGTGGGTATATCTAGCACTAAAACTTTCATTTGCGCTATCAAATTCAACCCCTTGCCCTTCTGATTTGACGGGTGCTCCGCCAAAACCAGTAACTAGCACTTCTTCCTCGAACGCCCTGTTTGAGTCCTCAATTACAAAAATATCTTCATATTCTTGGTCATAAGAGTCATAAGACATACCAAAAAGTGCATTAAGTCCTGGTTCTAACTCTTTAGCGAGTTGAGCTCTTGAAATTGCCATTTAATTAACTCCTTATGCTAAACCAGCACCTTTTTGTCCCATGATATGGTTTTGTATGACACAAAGGACATTGGTGTTGGACGATGCTACATCGTCGTTATCAGGATCCTGGGAGATATCAATACATTTTAAAGGTAACGTAGCTGTAGTAGCCCCTGTAGTTACGTCTAGTTCTGCATTAGATCTTCCAGACTTAGTATCGCCTACTGGTGATCCGTCAACAATGTCAAAGTTTCCGAACAAGTCGGCGACAGGAAAAGTGTCGTCTGCTTGTACTTCAAAAACAACATTCGGATCATCAATAACACTTGCGATGATATCCGAGGCAGCTATGCTACCAGGATAATAGTTGTTAAAAACTTGCTCGCCAGTAGTAGGATCGGTGTATTGAACTCCGTTAAACACTCCGACAATCGGAACAGTTCCAGTTGCGGTATGTCTCCCCAGAACACCAGCCGTAAGCTGAGTCACAAGATCGCCTTGAAAAATTGGAGTTGTAGCTCCACTAGCGATTCTGTATCTGGATTGTCCACCCGAAAAAGGTGCTCCGCCCATTTGACGAACAGGTTTTAAACCAAAAGCGGCATCTTTATTTGCCATAAGATTTACTCCTATTTATCGTAGTTACTTTTTCCCAAAAGTAACATTAGACTTCCTATCAGAGTCATACCTAACGTAACGCCCGTCCTTTCTAGTTTCATTAAACATATTATTGTCTAACGCCTCTTTTTTACGAGCGGTCTGATCTTCATAGTAATCATTACGCTCCTCACGAGTTTCCGTAGGTATCTTCGCTAATAGTAGTCCTTCGCTATAAACTAAGCCAGCATGCCTACCAGATTCAGCAACAGGATAAGAGTATTCATCAGGTAAATCTGAACCTCTTACGAGCTCCCAACCTTCTCTTATTCTCCTAGCCACATTTGCCTTATCCTCTACTCCTAGCATAGATTCTCTTATCCATCGATATTCATATCCAGCTGGGGGTACAGGTGTTTCTAGTTTTCTTACTGGCCTCCATGGTTGTCTTCGAGAATTTTTATCGTGAGACTCGGACTCACGGGATTTTCTGGAATGTACGTTAATTTCTTCTGTCATTTTGCCTCCCTGTTCGCTATTCGTTGTTTTTCTTTAGCAACAGATTTCAACCACGCTTCATCGGACATGCCGTGTGGTTTTAATCCTTGTAGAGTTTCGACTTCGGATTTTGAAAAACGTACGCCGTTCTCTTTGCCTTGTGTTTTTTGCCGACTCCCAACGGAAGCTGAGGCGACTCTTTGCACAGCGGGCCTGTCCTCACTTTGTACGGCATTATCGGATTTTAAATCCGGATAAACTTTATAAATTCTATTACTTAATTCATTGTAATATTCATCTGATTCTAAATCATAACCCTCGCCAGCTAAAGTGTTATGAACATGTTGTGCCCATACTGTAGCCTCTACGTTTTGAGTACCGAACCAAGGGTTGTTTTCTTTCCACTCCAGAGCTTTTTCCGAAGGTGGAGCTTGCTCTACGGGTTGTTGATATTGCTCTATAGGTTGCTGATATTGTTGCTGTGGAGCTGGTTGTTCTTGTCTTTGTTGAGCTATTCTTACTCTCTCTTTTTCCAAGGCAACTTCACCTTTCAATGTGTCTGCTTTCGAGAGTAGTTCAGCATCACCAGAGGCATGAGCTTTTTTGTATAATTCATTAGCCTCTCTTTCTTTTACCTCTACTGTTTCAGCTTGCTTTGCCAATAAACTTTGTTGTGTTTGAGCTGCGTGTTGATAGTAAGCATGCACCTCTGCCTCTTTTTGGCGTAAAGCCGCTTCGAGTTGTGCCGCTCTTTGCTCTGTCTCTCTATTTCTAGCGTTTAGTTTGTTAATACGCTTGGAAACACTTTTTGTATAATTTTCTAACTCGTCGTCATTACTGGCCTCCTGTTCTGGGGCATCAGTAATTTCTACCTCTATATCTTCAACCTCTGGTTGAGCTATATCTACGTCTTTTTCTGTTGTCATAAGCTAACTATATCATCTGGATCGAGAATTGTGGCTATAACTTCATCATCATTGATGATTCGTACCTCTGCATTATCCTCAAGTTTAAACCTAGAGCCAGAGTAGCGCCCTATTAAAACCCATTGTTTTTCTTCACACCAAGGTTTATCTCCAAATCTAGCTTGGTCGTTGTAACATTGTGGTCCCATTTTTACCACATAGGCAACGACTGTTGCTAAAGCCTCACGATCTGTTGTTTCTTTTGCTAAATGTATTCCACCTTTTGTTTTAGCTTTACCCGCATAAGGTAAAACCAACATACGCCAACCTGTAGGCTGTGGCATACGCTCTAATATTGAGGCATCTAATTTTTCTGGATCTAAAATACGATCTTCTGGATCAACGTAAGCCTCAGCTACTTTTTTAGCCATTACATTGTTATCTACTACCTGTGACATTATATTTGTTTTCCTATATTGCTAATCTCGTCTAAAACAAAGTATAAAGCATTGAGTTCGCCTTGCAAATATTTGTAATGCTCCATGTCTTTCAGACCGCCTGACATAAAAGTTTCTTGTATTTGCTTTTCTCTTGCATCAATTTTTTTCTTGATGAAGTCAATGACCTCTATATCATCCATTTATTTTTTTTTAGGTCTTCCTCTTTTTTTTGCTGGTGCTTTTTTTGGAGTTGCTTTTTTCGTAGCTGTTTTTTTTGTAGCCGCTTTTTTCTTAGGCTTTTCTACAGGCTCCTCAACTGGTAAACCAGATTCAATTCTTGCTAATTTTTTTGCTATTCTTTCTAAATTAGCCTGGTGCTTTATCTCTTCGGCCTCTGCTTGTGCTTTCGCCTCTGCCTCTTCTTGAGCGCGTGCTTGTTTTTTTGCAGCTTTTAGAGCTTTTATAGCCTCTAATTTGTAAGAAGTTGTCATAATATCCCCTTGATTTTGTTTTCTAATTCTAGCAATTTAAAGTCCGTATTTTGTTTGAGTCTATCAACTGCTACCTCAAGTTTATCATCAGCTATATCTTTTTGCACATTCATACGCTGTAGTTGCAATTCTGCATCCATCATTTTCTCTTGTGCTCTTTGATTTTGTTTGCTGTTGAACTGTTCTGATTCTTGGTCTAACTGTTTATCTCTTAAATCTAATTCACGTTTTCTTATATCGACTAAAGGATCTTCGCCACCACTCATGCCAATAGACTGTAAAAACTCATTAGCTAACTGAGCCATTATTGCAGAGCTATATTGTTCATTAATCATTTGTATTTGTTGAGCTATAACTTGTGCCTCTTCTGGTGTCACTTGTTGCATCTGCGCTTGTATTTCAGCTATTCTTAGTTTGACCTCCTCTGGCATTTGCTCTTGAGCTATTTGAGCCGCTAAAAACTGTAAATGCTGCATACAATGACTAATTATTAAAGCCTGTACCTGTGGACTGTCTTTTACCAAACTCGTAAAGAAAAGGCTCCTATGAGTTTCTATGTGAGCTTGATGGTTTTGTTCTGGAAATGCTTGTGCTGGTTGGCCCAACAAAAGATTTGCATTTTCTAAACCAGCATCTACTGGTTGTGGCGTGAGGTCGGGAGGCGGCATCAATAACGAGTCCACGTTGTCAACACCTAAAGCCGCGTACATACGCCTATAGGCTTCATATATTCCCATTGGTCCGTGTACTTGGGGGTTAGATTGGACCATTTGTAGTAGTTCTTGCGCCAGTGTAACTCTTTGGCTTTGTGAGAATATATTTGGATCTGACACGGGTATGATATCTACCCTATCGTCGAAGTCTTGTAGCTTTATTTGGTTGCTACCAGAACCTACTTGGTAGTTATATACGGGAGGTAAAGATTCTCCAAAAACCTTAGCTAATAAATTAAACTCCAACTTTTGAGAATAGTGTAATCTTTTATGGATAGCGCTCATAACTTTTGTGCCGCGCTCTAACAATGCTACTGTAGTTCCTACTGGCATGGCTTGATTTACGTCGCCTATGTTCATGTCGGCTATCGCCGCAAACCTTTTGCCTGAGTCAACCAGTAAACCTAATAACTGCATTAGTACGCTACTTGGTTCTTTTATAGGTAGAGGTATTAAGTTCTCTCTAAGCGAGCCACCTGTGGTATCAATATCTCTGAACTCACCAGGCTGTAAAGGATCGTCCTCGTCCCTTATTCGCATACCTCGTGCTTTAAAACCAGCTGGTAAGTTTGCTAATGTCCCAGCATCTATAAGTTGTCGAAGTATAGAAGTAGAGGCTTTACTTAGGCCACCGATCATGTGCGACAAGCCTAAACCATAAAAACCTAATCCTGGCATAAACTTATACTGAACGAAGTAATTGATTTTATTTTTCAACATGTCGTTCTCTAAATAATTACGTCTAATGCTTAGTATTACGCCAGAGTTTTCCTCTATAGTTACAATATATGGTAATTTTAAACCTGTAGGATTGCCTGTTGCATCTAGATCCTCATAACCCTCTATGTCGAGGACTGTGTGTACCTCATAAACTGTTCTGTTCCTATTCTCTTTATAGGTTGGAGATATGCCTTGTATATCGTCAATAGCCTCTTGCACGTCAGAAAGATCATCTTGATACCCGTCACTTCCAATATCTACGTTTGCGTAGAAACCAGTTAATTGTTGTTTTTTTATTTCATTAGACGACATATTTATCGCATGCGTAATTCTTTCAGCGCTACTAATATCAGCTGCCTCGTAGGGCACTATTAGGTCTTCTGGAGGTATAAACTTCGACATCGCCCTATTTAGAACAAAATCAAAATATACTTTCTTAAAAGCAGAACCAGCTAAAGGTAAGTAAAACAGCATTTGATCCAGCTCTGGATCGTACTCTTCCATTACATTCATAATGTAATAGTTCATAAACTCTTGTACTCTTTCAGCTTGGTCTTCTGTTTGAACTGTCCTAGCTCCTATAATTTCTGTTTTTACAGGCCCCTTAGCTGGTAGCATTTCTTTGTAAGCCTGTGCTTGGAATTGAGTGACTGCCTCTGCCAATATAGGATGTATCACTCCAGAGCTACCCTCAAAAGGTTGTGATCTTGAGTCGTCAAACTTCATGCCCAAGTATTTCAACCCATCTGTGTATGTTTTTTCCCATTCGCTCCTAGATTGTTTGTCGCTTTTGATTGAGCTCAATAAGTCGTTGGATATGTTTTGTAAAATATCTTCTGGCAAAACCTCTGCCAAGTTCATGTTAAAATTTAGTTGAGGTGTTTCTTGTTGTATTTCTTCGTCAATTAATACGTCTTGGCTAGTAATTAATATTTCTGCCGCCTCTCTAATTTGATCTTCTCTGGTGGTATCTGGTTGTATTTCTACCGAAGATCCAGTCACCTTTATATTTGGATCGTCTTCTGTGCCTAGTGGTTTGTCTATAGCCATAATATTTTAGTGTAGCACCCTTGGCCTTGTTTCGTAATCTAAATCTACAAGATCTGTGAGCTCACCTTCCACCTCAAGTCCGTGGGCCTCTGCTATTAACTCAGCATCGTCCATGTTTTCCGCGTGGATATCTGGTCCACAATATTCTCTACCATCGAAAGTAAACTTAGTAACAAATATCTTCAATAGTATATTGTCCTGTTCGCTTTTAATAATTTCACCTCTTCTTCGTAGTCTTCTCTTAAAGATATAAAACCACCTTGCCTAAAACGCATCAAAGCCATTGTAGCACTATCGCAAAAGTCGTCATAATCACCAAACGGAAATGATGCCATTTCCTCTATGACTTCATCTGCAAAGTCGTGTTCTGGTGCCCAAACCATCCCAGATTCAAATATAGGAGCTACACTGTTCATCCTGGCAATTTTGTCTTGGCCTCTGCTTGGAGAGTAAGCTGTTACTGGTATTCCCATCCTTCGCAACTCGTGAGTGAGCGGTGTACCCGATGCTTTTGCCTCAATCAACACACAATCAGGTTCCCAATATCGGTACTCTTCCATTGCCATTTTTTTTAGCTCAGGAAAGTCACAACGTACCCTTTTAGCATCTAATAGCATGATTTCATCAGCATTTTCATCGCCCCTGTTGAATATCGCCCAAGTTGTTATAGCTGAATAGTCGGCGGTTTCTTTTCTTGAGAAAGCTGTATCATAGCTCTGTATAACGTAGGAATAAGGAGGTATATCTTCATCTTCCCACCGGTTCCACCATTCTCTTTTTACTATAGATCCTTCCTCCGCTGTAGGATTTTGCATCCATTGTGCGTTCCACTTAGATATAGGCAATGATGCTTTTACACTTAATAACTCGTCCTTTTTCCAAAACTCCGGCCATAAAGGCTGTTCTGATTCTGGCATGATTGCCGGAAACTCAACCACTTCCCATTGATCCGCAAACTCGTCTGATTGTTTTCTCAGCACGTTACCAACCAGATCTTTAGTGCTCCACCTTGTCATTACTATCACAATTAT
>VTLG01014146.1_pt1 | contig 18771 bp, 19 predicted proteins | sample 4694571 | NCBI WGS metagenome assembly VTLG01 (sample SAMN12604809, study PRJNA352737) | marine metagenome | biome: ENVO:00000447; feature: ENVO:00000209|ENVO:00000569|ENVO:01000036; material: ENVO:00002151; isolation source: viral sequences binned using virsorter ...
GACAGGTATGCTTGGAGCAGGAGGATGGTCAGATGGTAAACTTACCTATCATCCAACTATAGGAGGTCAATTATCTAAATATTGTGGTGAAGAAGAAGCAATGCGACTAATGGATAAAGTAATAGCCAATTTTAGGCGCTTCCATCCTAAACCAGAGCAAATAATGAAATCGGATCCTCAAGCCGAACCTGAATTTATCAAACCACATTTTAACTTAAAATTGTTTCCTGTATATCATATTGGGACAGATTATCTACATGAAATTGCCGTTAATTGGTATACTTACCTAGTAGCTAATGGTGTTGAATTTAAATGGGAAACTAAAGTTACAGACATTGATTTTGAAAATCAACGAGTATTAGCTAAATATCTTACTAAAGAAAATCACGAATTAGAAGTAAGATATGATAAACTTATATTTGGTGTGGGTAAATCAGGTATTGATTTTTCACAGGGTCTAATAGATAGTTATAAACTTAAAACAGAACCCAAAGCAGTACAAATTGGAGTTCGATTTGAAGCACCACAAAAATACTTTCAAAAATTAATTGATGTAAGCTATGATTTTAAATTATATCAAAAGTTTGAAGAAGATGGTGTTTCGTTAAGATCATTTTGCACAAACAACAATGCAGCTTATGTTGCTGCTGAACATACCTATGGGGATATTTCATACAATGGACATGCTAAAAAGGATCCACAATACGTTAATAACTTAACCAATTTTGGTATACTAATGGAAATTAGAGGTATTGATAATCCATTTTCTTGGTCAAGAGAAAAAGTTAAGGAATTACAATGGAAAGGAAAAGGATTGTTTTACTCACCTTCCCAAAGAAAACCTTCCGCTACAAGTGAGGGTAAAGATATGGAAGTTGAAATAACACATTCAATACAACCTTTAAAAGCTGCTTTAGGTAAATATGCAGAATACATCATTAATTTCATTAAAGATATGAGAGATGTATTTCCATTAGGATTGGATTGGGGTATTTACATGCCTGAAATAAAATACCTATCACCAGAACCTCTAGTTGATTATGGTGATTTATCATTAGTTGATTTTAAAGATGTGCATTTCGTAGGAGATGCTTTAAGTGCAAGAGGCATTACAGTGTCAGGAGCACAAGGAATATATGTTGCCGAATCATTAAATAAATTAAATAAAAATGAATAAACAAAAAGTGGAAAAAACAAAACTAGAAGAAACAAAAAAATTAAGGAAACCAGATGGTACCGTAGTTTACTATTTAGATAATAAATTACACAACCATGATGGACCGGCTATTATCCATCCAAATGGAAAAAAAGAATATTATTTATTTGGGATTGAATATACCCCAGAAAAATTTAACGCTGTGCTTCAAGATAGAGAAGGATTACCTTGGTATAAGAATCCCTCAATGCAAGCTAAACTTGGAACTACTCGTCATTAATGTGGATATTTAAGTATTTTTTCGTATATTATATAAAATAAACTTATGAAGATAGGATTTTGTGGTACTATGAGTGTTGGTAAAACAACATTGGTTAATGCTTTAAAGGAAACTAAAGAATTTAAAAACTATGATTTTAGGACTGAACGTTCTAAATATTTAAGTTCATTGGGTATTCCTTTAAATACAGATTCTACATTAAAAGGACAAACTGTATTTTTATCTGAACGAACAGCTGAATTGATTTTGGATAATATTATAACTGATAGAACAGTTTTAGATGTTATGGCATTTACAAATAATGCTAATTCAATTTCAGTTTATAAAGCAGATAAATTTGAGGAGTATGCTAGTTTGTTTTTGTGGGAATATGATTATATATTTTATGTTTCACCTAAAGGTGTAGAAATTGAAAATAATGGTATTAGGGAGACTGATGCTGAATATAGAGATCAGATAGATTATACTATAAGACAATTGCTTAAAAAGTATAAAAAAAATATAAAGAATTTAGTTAAATTAGAAGGTAGTACAGAAAGAAGAGTAAAGAAAGTGATTAATGAGATAGGGGAAAATATATCCTTAAATAACAAAACTCTTTCTAATATTTATAAATAAAACTAGATATGAAAAGATCTGAATTAGCAGCAGTAATACGTGAAGAATTCTTAACATTAGTTAAAGAAGCAACATACGAAGTCTCCCCAGAAGATATAGATAAAATTAAAGATAAAGTTGGAGATGAAGATGTGGTAAAAGTAGCTGAAGAAGAAATGACTGATAAGGAAAGAGAAGATAAACTTCAACAAGCTAAAAGAGGTGGAGGTAAAGAAGAACCACTTAGAAAATTAGCTAAGATAGGTAAAGATAAGGTTAAAGAAGATATTGATGACGATGAAGGTCATAAAGCAGCATCAAAAGGAGCAAAAGGTAAAGATGCAAAAGGTGTAGCTGCACAAGCAACAGCTGCTCTTAAAGCACAAAGTAAAAAGAAAGCTCTAACATCCTTTATGGACAAAATGAAAGCAGCAGGTGTTGTTAGTGCGGACAATAAGGTTTTAGACGCAGGAAAATATAAAGAAGAATTTGCTAAATTTAAAGCAAGTCTATAAATAAAGTAAAAGGATATGGAATTTTTAAAAAAAATTCATCCAAATTTGGTTATATTAATAGTTGTAGTTTTAGGTATTTTAGTATTAGTTAACCTAAATGTTATATCATTTTTTGGATTAGGTAAAGATGACCCGGATGTTGTTATTCAAGAATATGTAACCAATAAAAAACTAGATTCTTTAATTCAAGTAATCCAATCAAACCAAGAAGTAATAGAAAATTATAATGAACAGATTAAAGAATATCAAAGTTCAATAGATAAAATAGATAATAAAATAAATAAAAATCAAAAAGAGCTTGGTAAAATAGCTAAAGAATATGAAAAAAACGTGGATCATATTAACACTCTTAATTCTGGGGAGTTATATGGGTATTTCTCAGACCGCTACAACTGATTCAGTCATATGCATTCCTGTAGATTGGGCAAGAAAAGCCATATTAGAGCTAGAGGAAAAAGATATGTTTGAAGAGCAAATTGGTGTTTTAAATGAAGAAATTCATTTAAGAGATTGGAAGTTAGGTTTAAAAGATAGCATAATCAATACCTCAACCTCTAAAGAGGAGGAGTATATTGAAACAATCAATTCTTTAAAACAATCAATTACATTAAAAGAAACTCAAATTGATTTAATTGCTAAAAAACAAAAACAAGCTAAATTCCAAAGAAATCTAATTGGAATATGTTCTGCTATTCTAACAGTATTAGCTATAGTAAGATGAACCAACAAAAAGACATAAAACAAATTATAAAGGTTGAATATCTTAAATGTGCCAAGGATCCTGCTCACTTTATGAGCAAATACTGTCAAATTCAACACCCACAAAGAGGTAGAGTACATTTTCAATTATACCCATTTCAACAAAGAGTATTAAGTGTATTCAATGATAACTCATACAACATAATAAACAAATCTAGACAATTAGGTATTTCTACTTTATGTGCAGGTTATTCATTGTGGATGATGTTATTTCATCAAGATAAAAACATACTTTGTATTGCTACAAAGCAGGAAACAGCAAAAAACCTAGTTACAAAGGTACGTTTCATGTATGAAAATTTACCTTCCTGGCTTAAAGTTGGAACAAGAGAAAATAATAGATTATCTATTAGATTAGAAAACGGCTCACAAATTAAAGCATCTTCAGCTGCCTCAGATGCAGGTAGATCAGAAGCAGTTTCTTTATTGATTATAGATGAGGCGGCCTTTATTGACCAAATTGCAGAAATTTGGGCCTCAGCCCAACAAACACTAGCAACTGGTGGTGGTGCAATTGTATTAAGTACTCCATATGGAACTGGAAACTGGTTTCATCAAACTTGGGTTAAAGCTCAAGCAGGTGAAAATGATTTTTTACCTATAAGATTGCCTTGGGATGTTCATCCTGAACGTGACCAAACATGGAGGGATAGACAAGATGAGCTACTAGGCGATCCTAGAATGGCAGCTCAAGAATGTGATTGTGATTTTAGCACCTCTGGTGATACCGTATTTTACAATGAATATATTGAATTTTATGAGCAATCTCATATTAAGGAGCCACTTGAAAGAAGAGGTGTAGATAAAAATTTATGGGTTTGGGAGTCAGCTGACTATTCAAGAATGTATATGGTTGTAGCTGATGTAGCAAGGGGAGATGGTAAAGATTTTTCTGCATTCCATATTATTGATATTGAATCAAATACACAAGTTGCTGAATACAAAGGTCAAATTGGTACAAAAGAATTTGGGCATCTATTAGTTGGTATTGCAAATGAATACAATGAAGCTTTACTTGTAGTTGAAAATGCAAATATAGGATGGTCTACAATACAAACAATACTTGATAGAGGATACCAAAATATGTACTACTCTCCCAAATCAGATGCTTTAAACGCTGAATCATACTTTGACAAATATCAAGATACAACAAAAATGGTTCCTGGATTTACAATGTCAACTAAAACAAGACCTATGGTAATAGGTAAGTTTGGAGAGTATGTAAGTGACCATGGAGTTATATTTCAATCAAAACGTTTACTTGAAGAAATGAAAGTGTTTGTTTGGAAGCATGGTAAAGCTCAAGCACAACCAGGATACAATGATGACTTAATAATGTCATTTGGTATTGCAATGTATATAAGAGATACAGCATTAAAATTTAAAGAGCAAGGTATAGAAAAAACTAGAGCAGTTTTAGATAATTTTAAAGCATCAAAAACCCAATTTAAGGGTGCTTATTTTTCAAAAGGAGCTGATAATCCTTATCATATTGATAATGGAAAGGGAGGAAAAGAGGACATAAGTTGGCTTTTATAATATTTATAACATATGGCAGATAAAAATGTATTTTCAAGATTAAAAAGACTATTTTCTTCTGATGTAATCATTAGAAATGTTGGTGGTGACCAACTTAAAGTCTTAGATGTTAACTCAATCCAACAATCAGGGAAAATTGAAACTAATTCCTTAATTGATAGGTTTACACGATTACATACAACTAATCAAAACCCAATATTTAACCCGTCTTTAAATTATCAAACTCTACGTACCCAACTTTATCAAGATTATGAAGCAATGGATACAGATGCTATTATAGCTTCAACTTTAGATATTATAGCTGATGAAAGTACTTTAAAAGATGATATGGGTGAAGTGTTAACTATTAAAAGTCCAGACGAAAACATCCAAAAAATTCTACACAATCTATTCTATGATGTTTTAAACATAGAATTTAACTTACATGCTTGGATTAGACAAATGTGTAAGTATGGTGACTTTTTCTTAAAGTTAGAAGTAGCAGAAAAATTTGGTGTTTATAATGTAATACCTTACTCTGCATTTAGTATGGTTAGAGAAGAAGGAGCAGATCCTGAAAACCCATATGAAATTAAATTTAGATATGATCCAGATGGTTTAACAGGAGCAGGAGCCAACTCATATGCTTCATATACAGGAAACAATACTGATGGCTCCCTTGTATTTGATAATTATGAAGTAGCACACTTTAGATTACTTGCAGATGCAAATTATCTTCCATATGGACGTTCATACATTGAACCAGCTAGGAAAGCATTTAAACAAATGACACTAATGGAAGATGCTATGTTAGTTCATAGAATCTGTAGAGCACCTGAAAAACGAATCTTTTATGTTAATGTAGGGGCAATACCTCCAAATGAAGTAGATAACTTCATGCAGAAAACAATTAGTACGATGAAACGTACTCCATATGTTGATGAACAAACTGGAGATTATAATTTAAAATTCAACATGCAAAACATGATGGAAGATTTTTATATTCCAATTCGTGGTAACGACACATCAACTAAAATTGAAACTACACCTGGTTTACAATATGATGGTATTGTTGATGTAGAGTATTTGAGAGATAAAATGATGGCTGCACTTAAAGTACCTAAAGCATTCTTCGGTTACGATGCTGATGTTGAAGGTAAAGCTACATTAGCAGCTGAAGATATTCGTTTTGCTCGTACAGTAGAAAGAATACAAAGAATAGTAGTTTCTGAGTTATATAAAATTGCATTAGTACATTTATATACTCAGGGTTATACAAGTGAAAATTTATCAAACTTCGAATTAAACTTAACAACACCTTCAATTATATTTGAGCAGGAAAAAGTAATGCTAATGAAGGAAAAAGTTGAGTTAGCTAATCAAATGCTAGAACAAAAGCTAATACCTTCGGATTGGATTTATGATAACATATTCCACTTTAGTGAAGATCAGTATGATGAATATAGAGATTTAATTAGAGAAGATGCTAAACGTGCCTTTAGAACCACACAAATTGAAACTGAAGGAAATGATCCAGTTGAAAGTGGTAAATCATATGGAACACCTCACGATTTAGCTAATTTATATGGTAAAGGAAGATACAATTCAAATTCAGAAAATGTACCTAAACCTGATGAATATGCTGCTGATATTAAAATGGGTAGACCAAAAGAAAAGGCAAGCAAAATCAATACACAAGATGATGCTTTTGGCAAAGATAGACTCGGTAGAGATGGAATGAAAGGTAAAGAAGAGTTAGAAGAAGGATCAAATACTGAATTTCTTAAACATAAATATATGTTGAAAGGTATTCCTTTTGTTAAAAAACATGAAAAACAAATGGTATTTGAGAATGATAAGAAGAAAGAACAATTACTAGACGAATCACAAATCAAAGAATAATATTTCTTTATATATTTATAAGAAAACTAACTAATTAATGCAAGTAAAACACTCAAAATTCAAGAATACGGGAATTTTATTTGAGTTACTGGTAAGACAAATTACTTCCGATACCATGTCGGGCAAAGACTCTCCGGCATCAAAATTTCTAAAAAAATACTTTGTAAATACCGAATTAGGTAAAGAATACAAATTATACGATACATTAATTAAAAACCAATCAATCAACGAAAGTAAAGCTAACGTTGTAATTGAATCTGTTTTGGCCTCATCTAAAAAACTTAAACGTTCTAATTTAAGAAGGGAAAAGTATAACCTAATTAAAGAAATTAGGGAACATTATAATGTAGATGATTTATTTAGAACCAAGATAAATAATTATAAGCAGCTAGCTTCACTTTATATATTAATGGAATTATATAATTCAAAGGAAATAATTAATCCAAAACAAATAGTTTCAAATAAAGTAACTTTACTAGAGTATTTAACAACTAAACCCCAAGATGAAGGTGTTGTTAAACAAACAGTAATACAAGAATTTAAAAAATACGATAAGGATTTAAGAATATTAACATATAGAACATTGTTAGAGAAATTTAATACCAAGTATACAGATTTCAACAATGACCAAAAATCAATCTTAAAAAACTTCATCGAATCAATCGATTCAACTTCTAAACTAAAAGAATTTTTTAATTCTAAAATACAAGAAGCAAAAGTAAGAATCGACAACCACTCAAAAACAGTTAAAAGCGAACCTATCAAAATCAAACTTCAAGAAGTCAAAAAATATCTTAAAGAAAAAGATAAGCGACACAAAATCAAAAATGACGATTTAGTAGATTTGCTTCATTACTATGAATTAATAGGCGAACTAAATAAAGTAAACTAATGGACAACTTTGATTTTAAAAAATACGTAAACAACAATCCTTTACTAAAGGAAGACTTCCCTAAAGAATATGCCAAAGCATTTGCAACAGCAACAGGTAACGAAGAAGAAATTGATGTAGATCTTGATGGTGTTGCCGAATATAATTATGATATTTATGTTCCACCTCATGTTAGGGGTGAAGATTTAGTTGTTAGAGCAGATAGTCAAAACTATAGACTACCAGTTGAATTTCTTGTTGATATGGCAGAACAATTTGGTGATATGGGAAATGATGCAATATCATTTGTAGATGAAACAGTTGCTCGTTTTGTTCAAGTTGGTATAGCTGAATCTGAAAAAGACAAATTATACAATTGGTTTGATAACATTATGTATGCTGAAGGTACAATGAGTGATCCTGATTATGATGATGGAAAAGATGATGATTATTATGATATGGTTTCTGATATTGGAGAAAATAAAAAAACTATTAAAGAATTTAATTTCAAAAAATATATAAAAAACAATCCTTTACTTAAATAGTATGTCCTTCGACTATAAAAAATATATTCAAAATAACCCACTACTCAAAGAACTGGATGATGTTGCTTTCACAGACCAAGAATATGATCCAGTAACACGCACATTATCATCCACAGTTAAATACTTACCTAACTTTGAAAAAGCATATGACGATTTAGAAGATGCTAAAAAATCAATTGAAGCAGTTTCTTCAAAAGAAGAAATGGTCAACGACAAACAAATTAAACGCATCAAGGATTTAGTTAGAGACGCATTTAACAAATATAGAACACATCTCAGAAACAACTACAGAGATGAATACCTAAAAATTAAAGGGAGAGGTGGTGTAGATGAAATGTCAGTATCTGGAGATGCTGGCGCTTACGATACACCTTATGCCTTTGCAAAAAATAAAAATAGAAAATATAAACCGGTCAATAAAGGCTTTACCGATGTTAATCCTAAAGAACTTAGGAAAAAGGCAAAAGGAACCGACTATGTTGATTTAATGTAATATTTATAAATAAATTTAAAAATGAAATAATGGATGAATTTAATTTAAAACAGTTTTTAGTAGAAAATAAATTAACTACTAACTCAAAATCCGCTAAATATAAAAAAGGTTTAAATGAAGCTTTAGTATCAAGAGAGGGTGCTAAAGGAATTGGAAATGGTATTAAAATAATTAAAAACTTCAATTCAACAGACTTTGAAAAAATCAAAACCCCTGGTCTTTTTAAAGAAATGATGGATAAAATAATGGGAGGTTTTAGTCAAGCATTTAGAGATAATGAAGATAATCAACTTTCAGACGCATTAGATCAATTAAAATATTTAAAGGATGGATATTTTAAACATTATAAAGCACAATATGTAGATCAAAGTACAAGAGGAGGACAAGGATCTCATAAAGTAACTACTGGAACTTCTAGAAGAAGTGGAGTAGGTAGTCAAGCTGTTGCTAAAAAAATACCCAAATCAATTAGGGAAAATGAAAGACTATATACGATGGTTAAAGCTACTGGTGAAAATTTCCTCCCAGTTCATAATGCAAATACTTTTCTTGAACTCCTTACGGGTAATAATAAAACTAAAGGAATATTTGATCTTCTCCCCCCCGAATTTACAGGTTCTGATGATTTTAAAACATCATTAGAAACCTTTATAACAACCTATACAAAATAAAATATACTAAATATGAAATCAACTCAAGATAAATTTAGATTAGTAAACGATGGTAAGATGTTAAAGAAAGACTTCTTAACTGAGGTTAAAAGAACACACCGTAATCTTATCACTCAAACTACTACATATAAAGATGCTGTTCAAATTCTTAAAAATAAGAACATAGTAAACGAGCATTTCTTAGGTTTACAAACAACTAAACCAATCAATTCAAATCCAGATTGGTTCAAAATCTTCAATGATAATATGGTTGAAGAAGATGTTAAAGCTGAACTTAAGAAAACAGATAAAGATGTAGTTGAACTTGAAACAAAAGGATACGATTATAAAGATCCAAAAAACGTGGACAACGTATATGGTGAATCTTTTCTTCAAGGATACTATACTGAACTTAAAAATCCAAAGAACGCGGATAAAACAGAAGTTGAACTTAAAGAAATTGTAGCTAAAAACTTAGAATCAAACAGATTATACTACACTGAAGAAGCTCAATTCGGAATTGAAGGTATTGGCTATACAGACGACGCTCCAGGATTATCTCCATCTAAATCAGATCAAATGGTACCAGTAAAGGAATCTCACATTAAACTAGGTGATTTACTTAAAGAAGGTTGGGTTAATTATGGTGGTGAAGGTGCTGATGTGAAAGAAGGTGACGATTCATATTATGAAGAAGATGATATAACAATTCATGATGATAATGTTGACCCAACAACAGCTTTAGGTTTTGATGTAACAGAAACTCCAAAACCAACTAAAAAATTATCTTTAGAAGCTAGATTACGTGAAATTGAAAATTTAGGTAAATCAATAGCATTGGAAGCTAAAATTCAAGCTGTAGCTGAAGAAATCACAAACAGACAAGATAAATTGAATGTAGCTGAAAATATGGATGAAGTAGCTGATTTCATAAACCCAGTTAGAATTAAAGAAACAAGAAAAGAAATTAAACTTCTTGAGAAAAAGAAAACATTTTACGAAAGAATGTACAAAAAACTTACTAAAGAAGAATACAAAGCTCCAATCGTAGATGAAGAGCTAGATACTGAAGCTACACCAGAAGTATAAACGTATGAAACAAACGATAATTGATACCCTTCCGTTTAAGGTATTACCACAGCAAATCACTGAAGGTAAACGCTCACAAAATGGCAATTTACTAGTTAAAGGTCGCTTACAAACAGCTGAAACCAAAAACGGAAACGGTAGAATTTATCCAAGACCTATCCTAGAAAGAGAAGTAAAAAACTACATGGAAGGTCCAATTAAAGAAAGCAGAGCAATGGGTGAATTAGATCATCCAGATTCTTCTGTAATTAACCTACAAAACGTCTCCCACATTATACGTGAAGTAACATGGCAAGGTGATGATGTTGTTGGTTTAATTGAAATATTACCTACACCTGCAGGAAACATTTTAACATCCTTATTTGAAAATGGAATTACAGTTGGTGTTTCTTCTCGTGGTATGGGTTCATTAAATCAAATAGGCGAAACATTAGAAGTACAAGACGACTTCGAATTATTATGTTGGGATTTTGTCTCAACCCCATCTACACCAGGAGCATATGTTGCTCCATTACAAGAAGGTTTAAAAGTAAAACAAGATCCTTATCAAAACGTAAACAGAATCATAACAGATATCCTGTGTAGTAAAGGAAATTGTCCAATCCTTTAATTTTTACATTTTTTTTATATATGTATCACCGAATATACTATCTCTTTATATAGTATTTTATTATTTTAGCTTACCCATTACGTTTCTTAATAAACGTATTTTCCAAAAACAAAACATTTAAAAACAAATTTAGGAATTATGAGCAGAGACTTATTAAAAGAAGCAATCGCTGATGCTAAAGCCGTAAAGGAAACAGCAATTGCAAACGCGAAAGCCTACCTAGAGGAAGCTTTCACGCCTCAACTACGTTCTATGCTAGCTGCAAAGTTAGAAGAAATGGATGAGGAAACAGAAGAAGTCAAGGAAATGTCGGATCCTGATATGAGACATGGTGAGGATGAAGATGGAGAACCTGAAACAGGTGCCCTGAAACAAACTGAAAAAGACCGTGAGATCACAGAAGAGGAAGAACTTGACCTTGATGAAATTTTAGATTCACTTTCTGAAGAAGATGAATCACGAGCTGAAAGAGCTGACGTAGACAAATATGAATACGAAAAAGGCAAAGAAGCTGGTGAGGATGAAGAAGAAGATGGTGAAGAAGAAGAGGAAGAAGAAATTGATTTAGAAGACATGACATCAGATGACCTTAAATCTTTTATTGAAACTGTAATTGCTGACATGGTTGAAGCTGGCGAATTAGAAGCTGGTGAAGAAGTGGAAGGCGAAGAAGTAGAAGTTGAAGATGAATTCGAATTCGAAGATGAAGTTGAAATCACTGAAATTGGTGATGAATACAAGACTGGGGATGCCCTCAATCCTGTAGAAAAAGCTACATTTGAAGAAAGTGTTAAAGGTGTTGAAGATGAAATCAAACGCAGAGAAGGCGCTATTCGAGACAATAGAGATCATAAAAAAGACCTTGATGATGACATCCATCACGATGAAATGGCATTAGGGAAATTGAAAAAAGATCTTAAGAAGGAAAAAGAAGCCGTTAAAGAAGCTTATTCTGCTATTAAAACTCTAAAGTCTGAACTTAACGAAATCAATTTATTGAACGCTAAACTTCTTTACACTAATAAAATCTTCAGAAGTAAAAATTTAACAGAATCACAAAAAGTTAAAATCTTAAATGCTTTTGACAAAGCTGGATCTGTTAAAGAGGTTAAAATTGTTTTTGAAACTTTGAATGAAAATATTAAAATTCAAAAGCCAAAAACATCAATTAAAGAAAACCTAGGATTTGCCTCAAAAGCAACAGGAACATCAACAGGAAAATCAGTTAAGCCTGTAGTTGAAACTGATCCAATGGTTGCTAGATTTAAAAAATTAGCTGGATTAAGTTAAATTATTATTAATTAAAAACAAATTAAATAAATTTCAATTATGGAATTAAACAATCTTTTAGAAAGCGCAAACCCATACAAAGCGTTGCAAGACGATGCGGGCAGATTATCTGCAAAATGGGCAAAAACGGGCCTTTTGGAAGGAATGAATTCAGAAGTTGAGACCAATAATATGTCTATGATTCTTGAGAATCAGGCTAAGCAATTAGTTACTGAGGTATCTAGAACTAATGTTGGCGGAGCTAGCTTTACAGCTGGTGACGGTGCACAATGGGCGGGCGTTGCTCTACCATTGGTAAGAAAAGTATTTGGTCAAATAGCAGCTAAAGAATTTGTTTCAGTTCAACCAATGAACTTACCTTCAGGTCTAGTATTTTATCTTGATTTCCAATATGGAACTGATAAATCATTAGGTAATAGTGGTGATGTTTCAGGAGACTCATTATATGGTACTACAGGTACATCAGCTGCAGCTGCAGGTGGTCTTTATGGTTCAGGTAGATTTACATACTCTGAAAATAATTTCTCATCATCAGTTGCAATTACTGCTTCAGGATCAGCCAATTGGTATTCTGATTTAAATGCTGATAGTTCTATCTCAGCTTCAGTAGCTGCAGGAGAGGTATTTTATGTAGATTTTGTAACATCTTCAATTGATACTATGATTGATAAAAAAGGTGTTAAAGGATTTACATGCAGTACAGGTTCATTCCTAGTGGCAGGTCATACTAATGGTTTACCTCAATATACAAAACTTGATGGAATTAATGTAAGAATGTTTTACACAGGAAGTTCTGTAGCTACAGCCGCATCTACATGGGAAGTTGTTTATCAAAAACAAACAACTGATGATGCTAGAGGTGATTTCGAAGCTGGTTCTGGAACTGCTGTTCCAAATGCAGAAAGTACAAGTGAAATCGTAATCCCAGAAATCAATGTAGCAATGAGAAGTGAAGCTATCGTAGCGAAAACTCGTAAGCTTAAAGCTTCTTGGACTCCAGAATTTGCTCAAGACTTGAATGCATACCATTCTTTGGATGCTGAAGCTGAGTTGACTTCAATGTTGAGTGAGTATATTGCTTTAGAAATTGATCTTGAAATTCTTAGTATGTTAGAACAAAGTGCAGTTACTACTGAATATTGGAGTACAACTGCTAATAATGCTATTGGTTCTACTGGTGTTGTTAATGCAAACCTTGGTTTCTATAACACTCAAGGCGGATGGTTCCAAACTTTAGGTACTAAAGTACAGAAAGTAAGTAACAAAATCCACCAAAAGACTCTTAGAGGCGGTGCTAACTTCATGGTAATTTCTCCGGATATTGCTACTGTAATCGAATCAATTCCTGGATTTGCGTCAACATCTGATGGTGACCCAATGAAGAAAGAATTTGCATTTGGTTTACAAAAAGCTGGTACATTAAATGGTAGATACAAAGTCTATAAAAACCCTTACCAAAAATCCAATGTGATTTTAATGGGTTATAGAGGATCTCAATTCCTTGAAACAGGCGCTGTATTTGCTCCTTATATACCTTTGATCATGACTCCATTAGTTTACGATCCAACAACCTTCACTCCAAGAAAAGGTTTGATGACTCGTTACGCTAAGAAAATGATCAGACCAGAATTTTATGGTAAAATCTATGTAGAAGGTTTGAATGCTATTTAATAGCAACCCTAATATTTCTTAAAGAAAGGCCTGGATTTATCCGGGCCTTTTTTTTATCCAAATATTTATAACCAAACCCGTTACAACTTATGAGTATTAAAGTCACGCAAAAGCGTATTCCAAAAAATCCAATTAAATTTCAACTTACTCTTAACCCTGAACAGAAAATTGCAAAACGACTTATTATCGATAATGCTATTACTGTTATAAAGGGCAAAGCAGGAAGTGGTAAGACATTGGTTGCCTGTCAAGCGGCACTAGATATGTTATTTACAAGACAAATAGATAATATTATTATTACAAGACCTACTGTATCAAAGGAGGATATTGGTTTCTTACCAGGTACATTAATGGAAAAAATGGATCCTTGGGTAAGTCCAATTTATGCTAATATGTACAACTTATATAGAAGAGATAAAATTGACCAAATTATAAATGCTAATGATTTGGAAATTGTTCCCTTATCATTTATGCGTGGGAGAACATTTCTTAACTCATTTATTATTGTTGATGAAGCCCAAAATATAACCCACGAACAGATGGAAATGGTACTATCTAGAATTGGTCTACATAGTAAAATGGTTATATGTGGTGATTTAAAGCAGAATGATCTTAAAAATCCTAGGGAAACAGGATTTGATTTTTTATGTAAATTAGAAAATAAGGTAAATGAATTAGGTATAATAGAATTAAAAAAGAACCATAGACATTCCATAGTAGATGAAATTTTAAAGGAATATAATAACGTTCAAGGAAAATCTTAATATTTATAATAAAAAATAATGGCATCATCTTTACAATCCCCAGGGGTACTAGCAAGAGAAAATGATCAATCCCAAATCACAGATCAACCTATTCAGGCAGGAGCAGCAATTATTGGTCCAACTGTAAAAGGTAGGGTTAATAGGCCTAAATTAGTTACTTCATACAGTCAATATAAAGCTTTATATGGTTCAACATTTACAAGTGGATCTAATGAGTATACTTTTCTAACAAGTATTTCTGCTTACAATTATTTTTCCCAAGGAGGAACATCCTTATTAGTAACAAGAGTAGCAAGCGGTTCATTTACTCCTGCTACTAGTGATAATATTCAAAGTGGTGTTGAATCTGGGGTTATAGATACTACATCTGATGCTCTTCTTACCTCTCTTGCATCTGTTACTGGATCTGCTGGAACTTATAATATTTCAGGATCTAGTAGTGGAACAGGAGTAGGATTTACAGGAAGTATTACTTTAACTGGTGGTGCTACTGTTTCTACAATAACAGCAACAAATGCAGGTTCAGGGTATTCTATTGGGGAGATTATTACTATTACTTCTCAATCCATAGGTTATGGACCAGGAGGAGCAGTAGGTACTAATTTCACAATAACATTAAATGCAGGTGATATTGTTAATTCCTCTGCTTTTACATTAGAAACATTTGCCGAAGGAACACCCCAAAACTCATCAGGAACAGAAGGCACAAATAATACTTTGACAAATGGTACAAAAGATAATTTAAGATGGGAAATTGTTTCCCCTAATACTTCATCAGGTACATTTAGTCTTCTAATTAGACGTGGAAATGATAATATTAATTCAAAAGTAGTATTGGAGTCTTATAATAATCTATCTTTAGATCCAAATCAAGATAATTATATTTCTAAAATAGTTGGAGACATGACTGATACTGTTCTTGCTGAAAATGGTATTTCATACCTTCAAACTACAGGAAGCTACTCAAATAAATCAAATTATGTTAGAGTAAAATCTATTACTAATACAATAAATTATTTTGATAATGCAGGTGTTGCTAAAACTGCTCTTACAGCTTCCATACCATTAGCTGGAAGTGGTTCATTTAGTGGGGCAACTGGAACCATCACTCCAACTGGGAGAGATGGTAATTATTATCAATCTATATCTTCTACAGATACACAAGGAGTAGTAGCAGGTGATTATACAACAGCTTTATCTTTATTAAATAATAAGGATGAATATAAATATAATTTTTTAACAGCACCAGGCATAACAGCAGAAGGTCATTCTACAGTAACATCAACAATGGTTTCTCAAGCACAAACTAGAGGAGATTATTTAGCTGTAATTGATTTATGTAATTATAATTCGACTGTTACTAAAGCAATTAATGGAGCTTCAAATTTTGATAATAGCTATGCTGCAACATATTGGCCTTGGGTCCAAACATCAGATCCAGATACTGGAGATAGAGTATGGGTACCTGCTTCAACTATAATACCAAGTATATATGCTTATAACGATAGAGTAGCTGCTACTTGGTTTGCTCCTGCCGGTATTAATAGAGGAGTAATGGGTACTGTTTCTAGAGCAGAAAGAAAACTAATTCAAACTAATAGAGATGATTTATACACTGCTAATGTAAACCCAATTGCTACCTTAAAAGGAAGAACAATTGTATTTGGTCAAAAAACATTACAGAAAAAGGCATCAGCTTTAGATAGAGTAAACGTTAGAAGACTATTAATAACTCTTAAAGATTATATTTCTCAAATAGCTGATACTTTAGTTTTTGAACAAAATACAATTGCTACAAGAAGTTCATTCTTAAGTCAGGTAAACCCATATTTACAAAATGTTCAACAACAACAAGGTTTATATACTTTTAAAGTTGTTATGGACGATTCTAATAATACTCCTGATGTTATAGATAGAAATGAATTAGTAGGACAAATATTCCTCCAACCAACAAAAACGGCAGAGTTTATTATATTAGATTTTAATGTTACCCCTACAGGAGCAACTTTTTAATTTGTAGTTAGGAATAATAATATTCCCTAATTACTTTTTAATATTTATAATAAAACACTATGGCCAATATCCCTATATACGATGGTAACCCTACCTTTTCATCAGGAATGACACCATTTGGGTTTTATGATTCAGACACAGATTTTACAACAGATTCAGTTAAAGTAGCAAAATTTTGTGCCCAAAGATTAGGTTATCCACTTGTTGATGTTGAATTACAATCAGGCTCATTCTTTACTGCATTTGAAGAAGCAGTAACAACATATGGAAATGAATTATATGCTTATAAAGTAAGACAAGACTACTTATCTCTAGAAGGAGCATCAACAGGCTCAAACTTAAACCATGCTTTAATTAAACCTAATATGGGAACAATTGTTCGTATTAGTGAGCAGTATGGTGAAGAAGCAGGTGTAGGTGGAGACGTTGAATGGTATACAGGTTCAGTTGTCCTAACAGCAAGTAAACAAACATACGACTTAAATGCTTGGGCAGCAACCCAAGGTATTGCAAGTAGAGACATTGAAATAAAACAAGTATTCTATCAACAAGTTCCTGCAGTAACAAGATTTTTTGACCCCTATGCAGGTACAGGAACTGGAATACAATCTTTAATGACAACATTTGGTTGGGGAAGTTTCTCACCAGCAATATCATTTATGTTAATGCCTGTATATTATGACTTAGAAACAATACAAGCAATACAATTTAATGACACCATAAGAAAATCAAACTACAGCTTCGAATTAATAAACGATAAGTTAAGAATATTTCCATTACCAGGTACAGGAGATGCAGGTAGAAATTTATGGTTTAAATACATTTTAAAATCTGATAGGAATAATCCTATTGCTCCCTCAGGTTCAAATAAAATAACAAATGTATCAAATGTACCTTATACAAACCCAAACTACGATCAAATCAATTCAATTGGTAGGCAATGGATATTTGAATATACTTTAGCATTATCTAAAGAAATGTTAGGATATGTAAGAGGCAAATATAGTACTGTTCCAATACCTGGAGCTGAAGTAACAATGAATCAAGCAGATTTAATATCCGCTGCCACATCAGAAAAAACTGCTTTAGTAGATAGATTAAGAGCTTATTTTGATGAAACATCAAGAACATCATTATTGGAAAGAAGAGCACAAGAAGGAACATATAAAAAAGAAGAATTAGGTAATTCACCAATGACAATATTTATAGGATAATATGGCAATGTTTGGAAGAGCACGAGACGTTAGTCTTTTTAGACACGTCAATAGAGAATTGATTAATAATATTGTTACTCAACAGATAGGATACTACAAATACAAACTTGAAGCTACTGAAGATAATTTATATGGAGAAACACCAGAAAGATATTTTACAGATCCTGTTCTTTTAAATTGTTTAATTGTAAGAGGAGATCAAGAATGGGCTGATTCTGCTATAGGAAGTGATTTTGGTCCTGATGAAAGTAGAACTGTTGGTTTTAGATTTTTAAGAGATGATTTAACAGCTGCCTCTGTATCTCCTGCAGTTGGAGATGTTATAATGTATTATGAAGGTTACTATGAAGTAGATGCTGTTGTAAGTAATGAATTATTTGTTGGTAAAGATCCTAACTATGCTTATAGTGAAGGTCTAGATCAATTTGGTTGGGATGTTAGTATAATATGCCAATGTCACTATATACCAGCAGATAAATTGGGTATAACTAAAGAAAGAACATAATGGCTGTAAGAAGACTTAAACCCATACCTAAAACCCAAAAGGAAATTTCAAAGAAATTAATAGGACCCCCTTATGATACCCAACAAGGAAATCCAAATGATGCTCAATATGATTATCAAAATAGAGGAAATCAATTAAGTTTTAAGGGTGATACTGTAAAACCTTATAATGTAGGTATAAAGGATATTGACGAATCTATAATGTACTATTTTGAAAATGTTATTAAACCCTCTGTATATCAAAACGGAACTTCAATAAATATTCCTATTATCTATGGTTCACCTGAACGCATGAAGGCAGTACAAAAAGACGGGTATTATCGCGATAAA
>VTLG01001102.1_pt1 | contig 18769 bp, 33 predicted proteins | sample 4694571 | NCBI WGS metagenome assembly VTLG01 (sample SAMN12604809, study PRJNA352737) | marine metagenome | biome: ENVO:00000447; feature: ENVO:00000209|ENVO:00000569|ENVO:01000036; material: ENVO:00002151; isolation source: viral sequences binned using virsorter ...
ATTTATCTTCGTTAACCTTTGGTAATTCTACTTTTGCCATTTACTTTACCTTAGAAGTCTGCCATGCAATTATATTGAATTGCAGCAAACATTGGATAGAAATTTTTAGGATTTTTAGATGGAATTGACTTGGAATTATTCCCACCACCTCTTGGACGACTCAAACTAGTAGTTTGAGATTTTGTAGTGGTCATTGTTGTAGGTGTTGCCAAAGGAATAACAAGTGGTGTTGATTCTGGTTTTTGTTGAGCAACTGTTTTATTATTTTTTACTTTAGATGGTTCTACTTGCGATAACTCGGTCTTGTACGGTTCAACAATCGCAGCTCCTGATCTAGTGACAGGAACAGCATTATTCATTTGCTCTTGTTTGTAAAACTCTTTTTGCAATCCAGTTAAAACCTTGGGTTGTATAACAGGATTCTTTTTATTACCCTGACCCTTCATATCGCCAACTTCATCTGAACTTGATGAGTTATTTAAATTAACATCTACCTCAGATTTCTTATCAAATACTTTATCACTAAAATTTTCATTATAAGTCTTTTCTGAACTTTGAATCTCAGCACTACCTTCAGGTTTCTTATATCCTATAGTTCTTCCACGGGCATTCTTTATTGGTTCACCCTTATACTCTCCTTCTGTTTTGTCACCACCAGTTATCCAGTTCCAACCTTTCTTGAAGATACCACCAATCATACCAGGAAGATTAGTTACAAAATTCCATGCCGTTTTCAGTCCTTCAAATATTTTTTCTCCAACTCCAACAATGAAATCTACAAATCCTTTTATTCCTTTTCCTAGAAAATCAAAACCACCTTTAAAGAAATCAATAATACCAACAACTATATCTTTGACAAAATTAAATGCTTTCTTGATACCTTCAACAATGCTGTTAACAACATCCATCACAGCTTTTGAAACTGTGTCCCATGTTGCTTTAATACCTTCTATTATTTCTGGTAATTTACCAGCGATAAATCCCATAAGAATTGATAAGAAACCTTCTATTATGCCTTCTAACATACCTTTTACATTAGTTACTTTCTTAGCAACATCACCAATCTTCTTGATTCCTCCCATAATAGGACTGGCAATTGATTTACCTTCTGCACTCTTTCTTTCCTGACTTTTTGCTTGTAACGCTGCGTTCTTATCATCTTGTAAATTATCTTCTTGTAATTCTAAATCCTTTGTCAGTATTTGAAGTATTGATTTTAAATTTCGATCTATACTTCCTAAAACCTCATCATTAAAACCAGCAACCATGACTTGTTGAGTAACTCCACCAACTTGACCTGTCTGACTATTTCTTCCCATCATACTTCTAGCAAGAGCACCGCCCTTACTTTCTTGTCTTCTTGGTAGGAATGAATCAGCCATGTTGCTGTGCTTTTAAGTTTTCCTCTTCGATGTGTTGTTGGAGAAGGGAAACATAAATTTCTCTTTCCCAAGGAATCATATTTTCAAGCTCTGTCAAAGAGTATTTATGGTACTGCATCAAGGCAAAATTTAACTTAAAGTATGACACAAGATCCTCTTGTGCCATTATTATACGAAAAAAGACGCCAAACCCTCAAGCACCACATTATTTTCAACCCCAGTTTTGGGATTCTTAACTGTCATCTTATGTGAAAGTTTAGGCATAGTATCAAAAAACTGTTCTACTTCTTTGAACTGTTTAGTGTTTAGTTGATCTAGGAATGCTATTCTTTCTTTTTCAGTGTAATCAGATCCTGGCCATGCTTCTTCATCAGTATAAATCTGGTCAATGCATCCAGCGATCATTTTAAATGATGCATCTACATTAGTACCATCAAAATCAAAATTACTCTTAATAAACTGTTCCATTGAAGGATACTTTAACCTTAAGGAGAGGTTTTTATCCAATTTAATATCTGTTTTATGATTTTCCTTTCTTTCTACTTTAATATCATCAAGGTTGACTGCGACATCTACTTTTGTTTCCCCGTCATCAGAACAGGTTACAACTAAGTCTACAACTTCACCTATAGATTTAGCACGAACATTCAAGAAGAGATACTCAATATCAAAGGTAGGTAATTTATCTACCTTAACACCTCTGGTAATGATACATGAATTAAGAACGTCAGTAATTGCGTTTGTAATTTGTTTTGTATCTTCAGACTCCATTGCAAGGATAAGGATTTTCTCTTCCTTGACTAGAAATGGACGATATTTAATTTTCTTGTCGTTCGATGGCAAATTCAACTCATACGTAGGAGTTGTAATGGTTGGTAACGGCATAATTTATAATTTCAGTATATTATATAGGGGTCAAATAAAACGTTGTCTGACAGAATCAATAGATCCCTGTAAATCTCTAGCATTTCTAGAAATACCAGCAAGACTGTTTGCAGCACTATTGATTTTACCTAGAGCTGAGGTTCCACCAAAGGCAGCAGCAGAAGCAATAGCAAGACCACCTAATTGAGGAATAAAGTTACCGAAAGTTCCTTGAGATACAGATTTACTATCAATTGCACCACAAACATAACGATCGTATGCTAAACTAACAGTCATTTGAAGAATTTGTGATCCTTCATATGAAACGGGAATAGCAACAATGTCAAAAGGAAAACATCCAATAAAGTTATATTCTAACTGATATTGATAGTCTCTGTCAAATTTTTTAATTTGTATAGTGTCACATTTGTAACCTTGTTGTGGATATTTCATTCTTATATAATATCCTGGTCTTGCTTGATCAAAAACTCCATCTCTAGTTTGTGCACCACTAGCAATATATTCCATCCAGTGCTCAAAAAACTTTAATGTCTTATATTCTTTATCAACATAGAAAGTAAGATCAATAGGGGCAAATATTCTTGTATGTGCAAAGTTTTCTCTAACACCCATAAAGTTTGTTATCTCAGAAACAGGATACTTAGATGTTGGGAGAGAAGCACTACTACACAATAAACCTAGTTCTCTAGTAATAAAATCTGTATCAACTCCCTTATTTCGTAAGAATCCACTAAGATTAGATAGATTCATAAAACCAGCAAAGGATACTTCATAATGAGAAGTCTGTGCCAGTCTACCAAACTGAGCAATGGTTTCTGACATTCCTTTCGCTGTTCCAGGACCTGACCTATTACCAGTATATCCTGCACCACCACCACTTAAAGCGTCAGCGATGTCATTAGCATTGTTGAGAATACCAGATACTTTCTTTATTGCTTTACTATTAGGGAATATGCTTGCTGCTAATCTTCCATATCCAGCAGCAATCTGAGCACCCTTTGCAAGATTTTGCACGTTTGTTGTTATGATTTGCCTATACTATATAGGAAGGTAGTGATAAATATTAATGGCATATAAAGGAAAATATAGACCAACCAATCCTAAAAAGTACAAAGGTGATCCAACAAACATCATCTATCGTTCATTATGGGAAAGAAAGTTTATGGTTTATTGTGACTTAAATGATAATATTTTAGAATGGGGAAGTGAAGAATTTTTCATACCATATCGTTCTCCCTTAGATAATAGAGTACATAGATATTTTCCTGACTTTTATATTAAATATAGAAAATCCAATGGATCTATTTGTAGATCTATCATTGAAGTGAAACCAGATAAACAAACAAGACCTCCTAAGAAACCAAAAAGAAAATCAAAAGGATACATGTACGAGGTAACCCAATATGTCACAAATGAGGCAAAGTGGGATGCTGCCAAAGAATTTTGTAAAGACAGACTTTGGGAGTTCAGAATATTTACTGAAAAAGAATTAGGTATTAAGTAATGGTATTAAATCCACCAACATACAATAGACTTACTCCTATTGTGGAAGAGTTGAATGGTATGGAAGATCCTGATGATATGATGTTGTCAATTATATCAGTTTTAGATGAGAGTGGAACTGTTCCAGAGGTAGGACAATATTATACATTCATTTATAAACCAAAGACACCTAATATTACATATGATGAGCACCCGTTAATAGCATGTACAGAGATTACAGAATGGGGATTTAAAGGTATTAATTTTCATCATGGTGGAGAGTTAAGATTCTATACATTCCCAGAAATTGTAGGTCAAGTGCACCTAGTTAGAGGGAGTGAATTTGAAGATATTAAGCATATTCCGTATGCCAGAATAAAAACTAGCAGATAACTCTATAAATAGTTTTGGAACCTCAATCGGAAAATAGTGGTTAGATTTACTGAAGTACCTACTACACTAGGCAAAATAGCGGATTATACCTCAAGATTAAGTAATGTTTTGGGATCTATCGCAGGTGGACAATCAGCAGGTAGTATCTTGCGATATCCTAGTGATATGATTGACTCTACAATGGATTATATGAAGATAACTTGTATTGAATATAAACCAGCTGGAGGATTAACCGAGGGTGGTGGTCTTAAAGTTCAAGAAGGTTCAGCGGTAAGTGCTGCTACAGGAAAACACAAAGCGACAATTATATTACCAATGCCAAAGGTTATACCAGATTCTCAGCAAGCAGGTTGGAACGAAAATGAAGTAGATGCTCTATCTTTGGCAGGATTTAGTGCAGCATCGGACTTGATCCAACCTCCAGACGAAAATAAAAATGCATTTGAAAATGCTGGTGTAACGATTCAAGAGTTGGTTGATAAAGTTGGTGGATCTGGTGGTGCCCTCATCAAACAATTTCAAAACAAAATGGCAGCAAATGCTGTCAATGCATTAGGTGGAAATATTGATACACAATCGATTCTTTCAAGAACTCAGGGACAAATTATCAACCAAAACAAAGAAGCACTATTCAGTGGTGTTGCCTTAAGGTCATTTCTATATGAGTTTGACTTGATCCCAAGAAGTCCAAAAGAAGGTCAAACAATTAAACAAATTATTAGAACTTTCAAACAATGCATGTCTGCATCAAAAGGTTCAGAAGGAGTTTTCTTAAATGCTCCAGATGTATGGAAAGTTGAATTCATGACAGGATCTCAACCACATAGATTTTTGAAAAGACATAAAGTTTGTGCACTAACGTCTGCTGGTATAAACTACACTGCTGCTGGACAGTATAGTACATATGAAGATGCAACACCAACTCAAATGAAATTATCATTGAGTTTTCAAGAACTTAACCCAATTTACAAAGAAGATTATGATACTGGTGAAGGTCTACGAGGAACAGGATACTAATGGGATATTTCAGAGAACTACCAGATTTTGAATTTCAAAGTCCTTTTTCAACTTATAGAAACTCAAAAGACGAGTATATAAAAACTAAAAACCTCTTCAAGAGAATGAAACTTGTTGATGAGGTTTATAATGAAGTTACTAATTTTGACAGATATATTATTCCAGATGGAGTTAGACCTGATCAAGTTGCCTTAGAATATTATAAAGATGAACAACTGGACTATGTTATCCTAATCACTAATAATATTATCAATCTAAGGGATGAGTGGCCACTAGGAGGAGAAGACTTCTATAATTTTATCTACAGAAAGTATGGTAAAGATAATATCCAAAACATTCATCATCATGAAACAACTGAACTAAGAGATACCAATGATAAGTTAGTAGTTCCTGCAGGTAAGTTAGTTGATTCTAATTTCACAATATATTTAAATGGAGTTGCAGTAAGTCCAGTAAAGAGTGTTTCTAACCTAGCATATGAATTTGAAGAAAACAATAAAAAAACTGAGATTTATTTGTTAAAACCTCAGTTCTTAGGATTGTTTATTAATGATTTAAGAACAGCATATAAGTATACTGTTTCTTCTCAACGAAGAAATGCAAAAACAAAGAGAGGATCTTATTAAGCCTCAGCAAGTTTCTGGAACTTTGCCATAATATCGTCAAGGTCATCATCACTTGATGGTTCTGATATCGTAGGTGTCTCAACCTTTCGATGTAAACCTTCACTATAATCTTCTAATTCACCTCTACTATCATCTTCATCAGCAACTTCAGGATCAGGACGACGTACTGCTCCTTCTAGACCTAAAACAGTCTTCATACGTTTTTCAAGAACTGCATAATCCTTGAACTTATCAGCAGCAACAATTTCTGCAAGTCCATATTCTTTCTTCCAGATTGCTTCCATAGCATCATCATCGTCTAAAAGTGGACTAACAGCAGCAAACTCAGAAGAATCATAGTTCCAGTAACCTGCAACTTTCTTGATCTTTAGTTTGAAGTTAGCACCTCTCCAGAAATCGAAAGGATCGATTGCTTCCTCATCTTCAAATTCAGGTTGCATAGCAGCAAGGATCTTATCATAGATCTTCTTACCAAACTTGAATAAGAATACACCACCCTCATTTTCAGGGTTAGTAGGATCTTTCACTACATAGATGTTTGCGTAGTAGGAGAGTTTACGTTTCTGACTACGGGCAATTTCTTTATTAGCATCAGTGCCACTATTCCAAAGTTCGGAATTGTATGCAGATACAGGATCTTTACCACCAATTGTAGTCCTAGAGTTTTCAATATACCATCCACCAGGACCTTTAAATGCGTGAGTATATAACTTTACGAATGGCATATCTTCGCCATCAGGTGCAGGTAAGAATCTGATAACAGCATAACCGTTACCTGCTTTATCTACTTCAGGTTTCCATAAGCGATCATCGCCAGAACCACCCTGAGCAGATTTGTTTTGTTTTTCTATTTCTTTTACCAGTTTGCTAGTAAGAGATCCGAGTTTAGATTGTTTTTTAAGATTTGAAAAAGACATTAGATTTGGCCTGTGTTTTTTTGTACGGATTTAGTTATTATAGTGTATAATTGGTCAGTTGTCAAGTCCATTGGTTTTGATCACTTGTAACAGTGTCTCATCCATTGTGTCGAAGACTTCTGACATGTTTGTGCCTTCAGGAAATCCAAGCATCAGTGCTGATTGTTGGATCTTTTCTTTAAGTTCAAGTGCTTCGGGATCGTCTGTAAGACTTAGTCTTGTATACATAATTCTTTGTTTTTCAATAAGACTACGCAACTTGTCTATATGCTCTTCTTTGTCCTCATTAGTAAATGTCCGATAAGTAAAAAGAGAGTTAAATATCTCTTCTTGAATATCAGTAATTTCTTTCATGGACTCTTGTACGATTTTAGAATCGAAAAACTCGCTCATTGACTTGTTGCCTCCTTTAGCATTTTTTGACACGAAAACACATTAATATTTAGGAAGGGAGTATACTTTTTAATTTTTAAACTTACGGTTTCCCATACAGGATCTTTTAGTTTATTATCAAAATAAGGAACAAAATTAAGAATCTTGTTCATAATAACCAGAGTCTCCAAGTTAATTCTACCAGATAAGTATTTTTTTAGCAATATCGGATGACCCTTACACTCCATCACACTTTTAAAGTCTTCAGTATCAAATAATATCTCCAGATCTCCCTTATAATGGTAAGCAAGACTTTGATTGATTTTCAACCATGTATTATAATTATTTTCACCTTCTTTGATAATTTCACCAATCCAAACTGATTGTGGATTAGATGGATAAACAAAGTTTGCTACAAAGTATTCTTTAATCTCACTATCAGTTTTCTGACGAGACATCTTCTCAAAAAAATACTTATCTTTCCTTCTATTAAAAGATGTCACAGATGCTGAAGTAGCACCATAATATCGGAAGTAATCGTAGGCAGGTTGAGTAAAATGCTGTTTGATCGCTAAGTATGTTTTGTAGCAATCAAAAGCAGTCATACGGGTAGTTTTGCTCGACTTGTTTTCTTTAGAAAATTCAATTGCGTGGCATCCCATCTTAATTTTTCTTTCAGTGGTTTAGATACTAATTTTGTCACAGAATCAACCTCAATCTCATTCTTTTCACAAAACAAAATAATTGCGTCAATATAATTGACATTCTCTTGTGTGGCAATATTTTCAATTTCAAGAGCAAAACTCTGTTTGCACATGAATTTTTCTTTTAGGACTTCATCTAGGGTTTCTTTAGGCATATTCTTTTAGTTTATGTGTGATGAATTCTTGGATGTATTGGATTAATTCTTTTATATACTTTGATTTGTCACGTTCGATATAAACTTCGCAATCTCCATCTTCACATGCCATGATAATAACAAACTTCTTTACAGTAATTCCAGTGAGTTCATACAACATACATGCATATGCACAACACTGTACGAAATAGTGGTCAATCCACTCTCGCGGCTTAGGTGATTTGGAAGTTTTGAAATCAATAATAGCAAGTTCACCATCATATTCTGCTATACAGTCAACAGTTCCAGCAATGCCAAGTTCTTTGCTGTACATTGATGACTCTAGTGCATGAATATTAGTAATACTATCCAGAAAAGGTTTTGCTATATTGAATAGCATTTTAGAGATAGGCAATACATCTGTAGGTGCTTGCTCATTCTTTAAATAATACTCTGTAAGAGTATGCATATCAGTACCACGACTTGTAGCCGCTTTCGTGATACGGTCAGCTTCTGCATTACCAACCTTTTTTCTCCACTTTGCAAACTTTGCTCTATTCTTATGACTAGTAACAGAGGTTATGGACACTAAATCTAGCATCTCACCACCATCTTCTACTTGATAATATCTGACTCCATCAACAGTCTTACGACTGAGTTTAGGAAGATTCAAATTGACATGATTAAACATTGAGTATTTAAATATTTAGGGCAAGTTTAGTAGCGATGTATTTTTTGACTAAACCAGACCTGACAATATCGTTTACTCCAAATTCAGTAATTCCAAACTCATCTTCCATATTACGGATGATTTTAATAAAGTCAAGAATACCGTTTCTTTCGTAAGTTTTAGTCAAGTCAGATTGTGATGCGTCACCACATAACATAATTTTGGTGTTTTCACCAACACGAGTGATTATACTATCAAGTTCGTGAAAATTCAAGTTTTGGCATTCATCAATAATCAAAATTGCATTATCAAATGTTGTACCACGGATAAAACTAGTAGACCAGAATGAAATAGTTGCCTGTGCTTTAAGATTACCATACAACATTTCAAAATCTGCGTCTGATGGCATCTCAAACATATACTTTACCATATTCTTATAAGGAATCTGATAAAGAGCAGATTTATCTTCATGATCTCCTGGTAGAAAACCAATTTCACGAGTAGAAACTAAAGAACGAACAATATAAATTTTTTCATAGGGTGTTCTTTCATTTAAAACTTCTTTCAGTGCATTATACAGGACAATAAAGGTTTTTCCTGTACCTGCTGCACCATATGCAAAGATATTTTTACCTTTTTTATAATCATCAAAGAGTTTTTCTTGATTTTCTGTAAGAGGTTTCACATCAAGTAAGAAATCAGAATTAATTGGTTTCTTACGCTTCATCTGTTTAGCCGTCATTCCTACTCCAATTGGAGAATCTTTTTTTCTGGGCATGTGTTTAAGAAATTTTCTTTACTTTAGATCCTGGTGATTTTGATGCTCTTTCTAGAACTTCATTCCATCCTGGTTTAGAACGGATCAGTTTGTTTTGCCAATCTCCAACTTCTCCAGGTTGAGGACAAGTTGAGGGATCAGACCAGTCGCGTTTCCAGTCTGGGTTGTCTTCACACCACTGTGACCACTTAGTGACGCTCATTACGACTTCTTTTTGTTCTCCAGTTTCTTTATGAATAACAGGATACGTTGCCATACTTTTCCTTAGGTAAAAATATTTATCACCACTCAAGAGCGGTTGCAATATCAGGGAATTGTTCCTTGAATATTACTCTAACTTCTTCAGCAATCTCCATGTGCTCTTTCTGAGTTCCATGTGCAGAACGAAGATCAATATAATGAATCCACGATCTCACAGAACCTTTCATATAGAGTCTGGTAGGAGTTGCCAATGGTAATACAAAACGGGCAGATTCTTTTGCGACACCAAGTTCAAGCATCTGTGCATATAGTGCCTCAGCAGAAGAAAACAAAGTTTTCATTTGTACTTCTAGTTTCTGTTTTGTAAATTCATCAAGATCATCAGTAGAGTTCTGACGATTCTTGGTATCCTGTCTACGAAGTTGTGGAGATTTAATTTCTCCCAAGTTATTCGTATCAGCATATCTTTGTGAAAACTCTTGATATGTAAATGAACGATGACGTAGCACTTGAGCAGCAAGACCACGAGTAGTATTGATTTCCACAGTCATATCTGCCTGTTCAAAGATACTCCAGTGTTTGTGATTAATACAATACTTCAAAAGACCTGCAGAAGTATCAAACTTAGTTTGATTGTTTGGGTTACTTACACGAGCACAGTAGGTAATGACTTCTTGAGCATCTTTACCTTCAAGTTCACCTGCTCCTTTAGAAACAGAGATTAGTTTAACATTACTCATCCGAATCCTTTACCTCTAGTTAAGTTTTTTTCTCGTTCCTCTGCTTCTCGCAGTTGTTGTTTGAGATACTCCATTTCCTCAATATTATAATTGAAAGGTTGTTTGAGTGCCTCTTTGATGTTTTTGATTAACCACTTGTTTTCATCCATATTGATCTTAGGAGTAATCATCAGTCTGGGTAACCATCATCGTCACCTAAAACTTCATCATAACTTGCGTAAGTATCTTTAGGTGGGGTGTTAGAAACGTATGCATTAGTATCTGAATAAACTTCAGATTCTAATTCATCAACGACCTCTTTAAGTGCCATGAGAAGAACTTTTAATTTTCCTTTATTCATGTTTATTGCCTTTCGACTAATTATACTATAAAAAAAGAGGGGTGTAAACCCCCTCTGTTTTATTTTCCGTATAGGAACTTGACTTCAGCAGTTATGATTGTGAGAAAGATAGCAGATGCTATGCATATCTCTAAAGTTTCAATCACTTAAGACTTGTAAGTTCTTTTTCTTGTCTTACACCACGGTAAGATAGATCGACCTTGTTAGTCTGCTTTGCTTTGTCCCTATTTGTGTCATATGCGACACCACGGTATGTGACTTGTGCCATTTGATTTACTCCTAAAGTAGTTGGATTTTTAGCCCCGTTCCTTTAGTCGTTTGCGTCCCTTTCGGGATGAACGTACCCGTTCCGCGACTTACTTGCGTCCAATCTGCCAAGTCCCGCAGTCTTTGTCTGGTACTTTGGTATAGAAGTAATCTATAAGATACTCCTTAGCATCAGGTGTGTGGTTCTCATCGCTGAGAATCTCAACCCTTGCTTCGTTCCATTCATCACATGACATTTCCCAATGGGTAGCGTCATGTTCAGCGAATAGAAATACCAGTAGTGCTAGACTATGCATTATTGGATGAACGTAATGTCATTATATCATGACATAAGTATATAGTCAACTAATTTTGTAAATTCTGATACAATTTAGGTTCGTGTTTCCGTAATAGTTTAGCATATTCCACTTCTTGGGTGGTATACAACTCAGGATTTTCTTTAGCTCGTTTTATTAAAATTTTTGCAGCTTTTCTTGTCTTCATATAGGTATTTATACGTTTTCTCATCTAATGAGAATGATTATCTAATTCAATACTAATCCTTTCTATCTTGTTATAGTTATGCTGTAACTCATTACGTAAATCCATATCATCTTGTTCAGTTTGCAATAATCTAAGAGAAAGTGAATTAATTTCATCTTCACGATCAGCTAATCTTTCATGTAGTTCTTGTATTTTATCTTTTAACATCACTATATGAGTTTGTGCTTCTTCCATCTCTTTATTGGAAGTTTTAAGTATTTCAAAAAGGTCGTTTATTAACTCTTGCAAATCCACCATTTGTTTGGTCTCTGGATTTTCATATTTTCTGTAAACGTAAGTCATAATGATACTTTATAATGAATTATTTATGCGACCCTCTGGACAAAAAATTTGGCGGAATTTTTTTTCCGCCTTTTTTGTAATTACTTCTTCTTTTTGGTTTGAGGTTTTTGAGAATACTTCCAAAGAGTTGGACTGATAGTACCTTCTCCAAAGTCAATTGACTTCAAGACACCTGGTCCAAAGTAATCATAATATAAGTCGAAGATGTCAACTCGTTTACCTCTAATAAGATCACGAGAAGTAGTGCCACCAAATTCATAGGTGACAATCACTGCATCAGAAGGTTGATTTTTATTTTTCAGTTTCTCAGGAGTACCATTCTCTAAAAGAATTTCACACGAGTACTTCTTCTGAAGATTAATCTTCTCATCTTGAGTCCACTTATCTGGGACTCTATCCCCAAGATCTTTCGGGGAAGGCTTCTTTGACTGTTTCGTAGGTGAGTTTGTACTTTTCTCCAAGTTTTCCATCCTTTGCTAAACAAATAACTTCTGCTTCATCCTCGTTTAAACCTTCAAGAAGTTGAATGAACAACATTTCTCTACGATTACGAGTTAATGTTGGGTCTCCACCTTTGCAGAATTTGTAGAGACTACGATACTCATGAATTAAACGTGTATGCTCAGTTCCTTTTGGAGCATCATTGGGGGTATAGGGAACCTCACCATCAGGAACTGCTGACTCAATGTTAGGGTCATAATTCCATACAAGAACAGCAATCAATCCTGGATTTGTGGATCGTTCCTGTAGTATTTCAATCTTTTTTGCTTTACTTCTTTGTTTTGAAACCACTTCTAGGATTTCAGAAACAAGAGCATCTTTAGGTAATTTAGTTTTTGTTTTTGTGGGCATAATTAATCATCTAATGGTTCAATGTCTTCGCTATTATCAAATTTAAATGCGATTAGTTGATCTGTTAATAGATTTCCATGTTCGTCGTACATCAGTTCAGGGTGCATTGAATATGTTTCCTCTTCGGAGGACTCATTATTTTCATGGTAGGTAAACATGTATTCTCTTGCTATCCATCCTAGCATAGTTCCGACAGTTAATGCAATAATAGAAACGATGGAACCTATCGTAAGTGCTGCAATGGGATCTAACATTTGAAACTCCTTGAACTTTTTTACTCTTCTATCTTTGATATATTCAAAGAAATTTTAAAGTAAAACTTGATTTCTCTTCGGAGAAAAGAAACAGTTTTATCCAAGACTACTTTTAAAGTCTCTGGTTTTGGTTTTGGTTCTTCCTTTTTCTTACCTCCATTGAGTAACAGTTCAATACCTCTATTTATCTCGATGTCAGACAATGTTTCGTTCCTTTAAGAATTTGACAGTTTCACTACAACCACCGATGAATTCCTCATCACCAAGGTCAGATGACATGGTCACTTTTGGGAATGTAGAACCTTCACCGAACTTAGAATAAAATTCTTCTCGGTCAAAGTCAGTTCCTAATTTGTAGACAACATGTTGTAGTTCCGCTAATTGTAGCACCTTTTCTACTTTAGTGCAATAGGGGCACCCATTTTTAGAATAAACTGTGAATTGCATAAAAAAAGAGGGTTGTTACACCCTCTAATTATATCACAAATAATTTATATCATCAACATTGCATGTTGAAGTTCTTTTGCGTGTTTGAGTTCATCCTCTGCTATCTCTGCTATCTTCTTGTCTTCTGGATGATATGAAAGATACTTGATGTAAGTTTCATATGCATGCTTTTCAATCTTCATGTTGATATCATAAGCGTTAAGAGGATCGAGAAGATAATACCCAACCATGATCCAATAATAAACCAGAACAAGATGCTTGGCAAAGAAACGGTCGATCCAATACTTATTTCCTTCCCTAAGTTCCATTTCTTCCAAATGTTCTGTTTCATTGAGTGCTTGATAAAAATGTTCCTTCATTAGATATATGTGATCTTCTCCACGAAGTCCTAGTGATTCACGAAAATGTAACACACTAATGAATGAGAAGTATGGTGCTCTAGCAATAACTTCTAGAACCCAGAACCTCTGGAAGTCTCTACCCCTGTAGAGAAAGTCTAGGATGTAGATAGTAGTATCTAACACCCATGTATTAAATTTTTTCATACTAATATAGGATTAGACCACGCTAGTGGTATTAGAAATGCTGCTGTTCCACAGATTAAACCAAAGATTACACAGGTTGATGCGATAGGTAAGTCTTTCATTAATCCTCCAAGACACAGTACTCACAAGAAAGAGGAGTCGCCTTCATATTAGGCAAATCCTCTTTTGCTTGTTTTATTGCGGTGTATGCGTCCTCTGCGTACTCGCAGATTTCGTAATGATTGTTTTGTAGGTCGTGATAACCGATGACGTAATGGGACATGATAGTTTCAACTCCAGTACATTACTATTTAGCATAACACACTAGGTATAAATACGCAGTTATGTGTTGACTCCCTTACATACCTCTCCAAAAATCATCTGTTGGTGTTGCCATATTCCTTGATAGAAAATATAAACCTATGTTACATAAAAACCAATACACATTAGTCATCCATGCTTGTCTGAAACAATACTTTCTATTGCTCTGTACAATGTAAAGGCTTCTGTCATTCTCTTTAACAGATGGTAGTTGTTCTATTACAAATGCAACTGCAGCTCCTATTGCAAAGATGTAGAATAGCAAGTTTAATAAACCTGCACTAGCGAATAAAAAACTAATCATCGTGATCGTCCCATGGGTCTGTTAAGTTTTGATTTGCGAAGAATCCCTTATATACTCCATAACCTGCCAACAGTATTGTAATTACTGCAATTGAAATAGGAAATGTGATATTAGGGTCAAGATTGTAATGCGTCACTTGAATAATATGCCTCATAATATTTAACGATTCCATTTGTGTTCATGTTTCCCATGGAAATCCAATCATGAGCACACTGGTATATCGATTGATTAGTATACTTGGATTTTCTGCTGGTGTCAAGTTGACTACCGTACTTTTTCAATAGAATACTTAGTGACTGTGCCCTGACAGACATACGATCATCAGAATAGCGTGTGCTCATACTCTTTTTCTTTTTATTTTAATAATAGAGATACCTGCCATTAAACCTACAACTAAACCTAGAGATGCTACTGCAATTGTAGTACTGAATACTAATTCAACTGGAACAAAAGGTTGAGTTTCCCAAGTACCTGGCAGTGTATACACTGATGGGTTTGATGCGAAAATCATTTTAGTAAATATTTTCTTTATCTATATTATAGCAACTAAAATTTAACTTTGCAAGTAAAGTTTCATTAATCAAGTGCGTCTAATTTACCATGCTTTACAGGTCTGTGGTCTTTCATTCCACCATGGTTACCATCTCCTGGTAATTTACCATAAGCAATATATTCAATTGCTTGCATAGAACCTTCAAGTCTAGTTAAGTCTCTTTCTAACTTTACATACTCATCATATGCTGCTTGAAGTTCTTGTTTTTTCTGAGACAATTGTATAGTACGTTTAGTAAAACGTTGAATAAGTTGTTCAGAAGATTCAGTAGGTTTCATTCCTTTCATTTTAAATTGTAGTTTACTACACACCTAACATTATTTATGGGTTGTTCTGCGGTGTGATATAACCCTCCATCAAATATAACAACCCTTCCTTGTTTTGGTGTGACTTTTTCTTTAATTGTATATGATTTTCCATGTAGTCCTTGATCTGTTCTTTCATTATAGATTATTGTATCACCATCACTATCACAAACATAATATAAAACAACTATATGTTTATGTCCTTCATCAAGATCTATATGTGGAGTATCTACGTCACCATTTTTTAAGTTAAGTGGGAGTTGTAAAAAAGAACGACCTTGAATTGCATTTACTTCAGTAGTCCCGATTCCTTTAAGTGCTCCTCTTTGAAGTAGTGGCACAAATAATTCATGGAATTCACTGTCAATACTACTTGTTCCATCGTCTTCATAATACACATATGAGTGAGTAAATGCTGGTCTACGTTGACTATAATTTTGATACTTGATTGCATTACCATCGTGAATATCCTTTTCACCACTATATAAATGATCTTGATTTGAAGGATTAGACATAGTAACATCATCAAGAAATAACCAAGGGAATTCATTACCTTTAAATCTTTGTTCCCCTATTAATGTATTTTTAATTTGTTCTTGATACTCTGTACTAATAAAGTCATCAATTACAAGAACTTCACTTTCTTTAATCATTGTTATCAAAGTAATTTTCACAAGAGCAGACAAGGTTACGATCTCCGTAAACATTGTCAATTCTAGATACTGCTGGCCAAAACTTTTTCTTTGGTTGATTGGGAAAACATGCTTCCTCTCTTGTGTAGGAATAATCCCAATGACCACAAACTTCTGATTCAGTATGTGGAGAGTTTTTAACTATCTCAGGAATAGTAAAGATCTCTCTTCCTATTTTTTCCATGGCATCTACAAATCTTTTAAGTTCATCAAGTGATTCACTTTCAGTTGGTTCTACCATCATAGTTCCCATAACTGGCCAAGATAATGTAGGTGCATGGAAACCATAATCCATTAGTCTCTTTGCCACATCCTCTGCAGTTACTGGCATTGATCGAACATCGAATATACATTCATGAGCAATCCTACCATTCTCACCTTTATATAATACTTTAAATGAATCTATTTTGTGTGCCAACCAATTAGCAGATAGTAATGATACCTCACTTGCTTTCCTTAATCCATCACCTCCCATCATACGAATATACATCCAACTAATAGGAAGTATGGATGCACTACCTTGAACTGCTGCTGATACTCTTTGATTCATAAAAGGAATAAGATGTTCTGCAACACCAATAGGACCTACACCAGGACCTCCACCTCCATGAGGAATACAGAATGTCTTATGTAAATTCATATGGCATACATCTGCACCATAGTCACCAGGTTTTGCTAATCCAACTTGAGCATTTAAGTTTGCACCATCAAGATATACCTGACCACCATTCTCATGAACAATTCTACAGATGTCTTTGATAGTTGGTTCAAATACACCATGAGTTGATGGGTATGTAATCATAATACAAGACAACTCAAAGGTATTCATTATTGCTTGTTTCTCTAAATCCATCATATCAATGTTACCTTCATCATCACATTTGATAGGAACTATTTTCATACCTGCCATGATAGCACTAGCAGGATTAGTTCCGTGTGCACTTGTAGGTATCAAACATACATTCCTCTTATCATCACCATTACTTTTATGATATTCTTGTATTGCAAGAAGACCTGCATACTCACCTTGTGAACCTGCATTTGGTTGTAAACTTACAGCAGCAAATCCTGTAATATCACACAACCAATCTTTTAAATTTTGCATGATTCTTTGATAACCAAGAGTTTGATTTTCTGGTGCAAATGGATGCATGTTTGCAAACTCATTCCAACTTACAGGCATCAACTCTGATGCTGCATTTAACTTCATAGTACAACTACCAAGTGGCATCATACCAGTTACTAATGAGAAATCTTTAGATACTAACTCATTAATATATCTCATCATATTTGTTTCACTATGATAGTTGTTAAATACTTCTTGTTGTAACCATGGTTTAGTTCTTTCTGGAACATAATTCCATTTATATTCTCCAACTGATTCTACGATATGATCAATCGTATCATTTTGATTTACTAAATCTTTCTGTGAATTAATTAAAGTTTGTATCTCATCAAGAGTTGTTAATTCATCTAAACTAATAATAGTATGGTCATCTTCATAGCGAACATTAAATCCATCAACTGAAAGAAAACTTTTAAATCTTATTGTATCAAAACCTTCGGTATCATCAACTTCTATTCCCATCCATTTGAATGCTGTTAGTAACACTTGTCTATATTGTAATATTCTGGTTGCTATTCTTTTCAGACCTTCCGCACCGTGATAAGCAGCGTAAAAACCTGCCATATTTGCGAGGAGTGCTTGAGCAGTGCATATATTGGATGTTGCTTTGTCTCGTCTTATATGTTGTTCCCTTGTTTGCAACGCTAGTCGTAGTGCTTTATTACCTTGACTATCTACCGACTGCCCTACAATACGTCCAGGAATCTTACGTTTATATTTTTCAGTGGTTGCAAAAAATGCTGCATGAGGTCCTCCATAACCCATAGGAATACCAAACCTCTGCATACTACCAACTGCAATATCAAATCCCCATTCACCTACTGGTTGCATCAATACCTGTGCAAGTGGATCAACAATCGCAATCTTCATACACTTACATACTTCTGCTAATCTTAATAATCCATCACGATATCTTAAATTACCATGACTATTTGGTAATTGAATAATAACTCCAAAGGCATCACTAAAGTATGCTATTGGTATAGATTCATCAAAATCTATCAAGACAATATTAATACCTAATGGTCTTGCTCTTGTTCGTAATACTTCTAATGTTTGTGGAAATATTTTACTATCAACTATAAAATCTTTTTTCTTACTCTGACTATGTGCTAGTAGCATTGCTTCGGCAGCAGCAGTTCCCTCATCTAATAAAGATGCATTTGCTACTGGCAATCCAGTTAGTTCTGTAATCAGTGTTTGATAATTAAATAATGCTTCTAATCTACCTTGTGATATCTCTGCCTGATATGGTGTATAGGATGTGTACCATGCAGGATTTTCAAATACATTTCTTTGTATAACTGGTGGTGTAATTGTTCCATAATATCCCTGTCCTATCAAACTTCTTTTAACAATATTATGTCTTGCAATATTCTTTAATTCTGTAAGTGCCTGTTGTTCACTACAACCCTCTGGTAATTTACTATCACCACGAAGTAAGATTGAAGTTGGCACTACCTCTCTTACTAATTCTTCTATGGTTGATAAACCAAGATCAGTAAGCATCTCTTTTTGTTCAGACTCTGAAGGTCCGATATGTCTTTGTATAAATTCTGACATTATTTTCTAACAATCATGATGTCACCGTCATCATCTTCATCTTCATCTTCTGCCTTGAATACTAGGAGTTCTTCTCCAGATTTAACATCTGACAT
>VTLG01015853.1_pt1 | contig 18769 bp, 24 predicted proteins | sample 4694571 | NCBI WGS metagenome assembly VTLG01 (sample SAMN12604809, study PRJNA352737) | marine metagenome | biome: ENVO:00000447; feature: ENVO:00000209|ENVO:00000569|ENVO:01000036; material: ENVO:00002151; isolation source: viral sequences binned using virsorter ...
AGACCAATCAGCAGAATAATAATAAGTATCTATTTCGCCATCTATCATTTTACCTGAACGTATGTATTGTGCAGGAATGTGAATCATCTTAGCTATTTTACTTCTATCCCTTGACCATATTACATTAACGTAACAGCCACCAAATAGCTTTAAATCTAAGGCAAGGTCTTTTAATACATCGTCATCAGAATTATATAGCAGTTCTGTTAACCTTAAATATGATTCTTTTTTCTCATCTGATTCATCAGCATCAGTAGCTACCAAACCCTCACCATAAATCATAGCTCCTATTGACTTAACCAAAGCACCATTAATAGCACTACCTAAGAATAGGTCTAGCAAATAATTTGGATATAAATTGTCCTCACCAAAAGAAATCCAATCGTGTCTAGTATCTTCTACTAAATGGGGTATGTTATAATGTGATAATTTTATTAAGTCTAAATTCATATTTAAAATGTTATATAAACGCTTTCTGTATCAGAATCGTTAGTTGTATATTCAGTATATTCAACAGGCTCAGCATCACTTGTGGGTGATAAATTAGCTAATCCTGTATAAATTACTGTTAGCCCTGTGGGGTCTAGATTAGTATTAGATGTATTTTGATATATAGTAACATCATAAAACCCTAAAGGATAATCTGTGCTACCTAAAAATATAGTACCTGTTAATAAATTCTCTGCACCCAAATATGTAGCCACTAAGATTAGTAAATATAAATACCTGTCTTTATTAGCATAGTTCGTTGCAGCAATAAATGTTTTTGACTTTCCTGTTAATTGACTTGTTAAGGTCATTAATACCTTATAGTCAGAATTTGTCATTTTATCATACAAATCTAAATACGCCCAACGAATAAGTGTTGAAGAATCATCTCTTGATAATTGTATCATTTCTCCTCAAAGTATTTATTAAACTCAACAGGACATTGTTCCTGTATTAACTTTAAATCATCTTGGCTAAAAGAGTGTAAAAATATACCTTCGTATTTATCCTTCAAAGCTATCATTTTTCTTTTTCTTTTTAGGTTTTTCTTCTACAAATAATTTGTTTCTAATACTTTCATTAAGTGATAGTATTTGTTTTTGTGATAAATCACCTAATGGTATTTTAATAGAATCAATAGATTTGCCTTGCCATTGTTTTTTTAGTTTCCAAGCCATAGTGTTTTATTATAAATATAAAAGTTACATTATTGTTTTTTAGTGTACAAAAAAAGGGGTAATAAAACCCCTTCTTTCTTTTGTATAGAGTAACGATTAAGTTCCTTCCGTAATAGTTAAGTCAGCTTCATCAGCTAAACCATCAAACGGCCACTTAGTTGTAGAAGGTCCTGCAGTTTGAGGTATCTGAATTAAAGCATTATCCTCTTGTGCAGCCCATTCTATAGTATAACCATTTAAATCACCCTTAGCAGCTCCTGTAATAACAGTACCGCCTGTTACATGGCAGCCATTATTCATACCTAGTAAAAACACATTATCCATAGAATTTTGTACAAATATCTGAGCCCTTGTATAAGCCATAAGTCTCAGCTCATTGGTCATATCGTGGTCAATCTTTTGTAAAGTAACAGATAATGTTTGCTCAAAAAATGCAGTTCCATTAGCATTGTCAGAGTTTATATTTACAGTTAAGCTAGATAAGTTTGGCACTAATGGGTATTTGAACACTATAGTTTTAGCTCCTACTTGTGCTGACCACGTAGCAAAACTAGCATCAGTCATTTCAGTATTAGCAATAGTAGCCACCTGCTCGATGTTGTGATTATATGCTTTACATATATAAATAGCTTTCAAGCCACCGATACTGTCTTTGCAATCAATTAAACGTCCTCTTGTAATATCACAAGCCATAATTATTAATTTTTAAAAAGTTAATAAAAGGGGGGTATATTACAACCCCCCATTTAAAGTGTCTATTATGTCCACCAAGTTGCCCCGTAAACACCATCTGAAGCTACAGCAGTTTGAACACCTACAGCAAAGTTCATAGCAATTCTAACTTCATCACCGCCTGTGTACTCATAAGCAGGAATTAATCTTGCTTCTGTCCAATCTGTAGAAAGGTTAGTTCCAAATACTAAGTTTTCAGGATAAGTGAAAAGAATTACATCATTCATCATTCCTGGGCAGCGGTAAATTGGATAACCGAAATAAGTCACGCTATCCGCTGCTGCATTAAAGCCTACACCTGTAATTTGTCCTTGATTAGAACCTGCTGCCGCTAAGGCTTGAATATATAAACCATAAGTCTTATTGTTCATATAAAAACCTGCACCTGGTTTTGTGAGCATCCCTGATATATTAGAAGCTCCTGCATCATATACTAATTTCATAGAATCTAATATATAACCATTAGCTGAAGAATCAGAAGATTGTAGAGCCGCTGTAAATGTAGCTTCACTAAAACCACCACACGCACCCGCATCAGCACTTGTTTCATCAGCACCACCATCATCAGACAAGAATCCAATACCAAAAGGTGATTGTCCTTGCCAGATTCCTATTTCTAGTTGAGCTGCTGCTTTTCCTGCAACAACCTGTAATAAAAAGTCACCGAAAGATTGTGGTAAATTACCGTTTCTATCCATGCCTTGACCCATCCACGTAGGGAATACGGTTTGTCGGCAGATTTCTTCGTTTACTTTAAGGTCAGTAAGCGTTAAAATTTGCTCACTTGTAGATGTGTTGCCACCTGCAACAAACCCACACTCATCTGCTGCCACAACCAAGTTTGATGCCGCAACATTACTAATTACTGCGGATTTATTTAATCCGTCTATTTGTCTAACATAACCCTTTGCGATAGTGTCAGGACTTCTCAAGGCAGCAGTCACATAAGGCAGTGCATGAATACCAGCGTATGTATCACTATTAACTGTGATGTCAAATTCGTGGTATTTTGATAATTGAATTTTATTCGCCATTTTTTTAAATTTATTTGTTATTAATGTAATATGCTGCCCTCTCCGTTGTGGACAGTTTCTTTAAATCAACAGTAGAACTAAAGTTTTCACCTTCAGGATTGTATGAAATACCTTCCGTAGCAGGTTCACCACTTAATTCAACTATTTTACTTTTTAATTCTTCGATTTGAGTCATAAGTTCCCCTATAACTTCATTAGACATTTCTGTCTTATCTTCTTTAGAATCTTCTTTGTTTTCTTCGGAAACTTCTTCAGATAATTCTTCAGTTTCTTCTTCAGCTTTTTCACCAAAGACTGCTTTTTCTAATTCAGCAACCCTATCTTTTATTTCCTCAAAAGTCTTAGCCCAATCAGTTTCTTCTGCTTCTGATTCCTCAGCTAGTTCTTCTTCTTTAGGTTCTTCAGAAAGTTCTTCCTCAGATGCTTCAACATCTTCAGCTTCTTTTTCTTCACCCAAATCTAAGATTTCAGATGACTCACCGATTGTTAATTTGTTTCCGTTTTCCATTGTGTACGACCCTGCAGATAACGACTCTGCTTCACCATCATCACCAATAGCAAACACTTTAGACCCAATCATAAATTGCTCATCTTCTGTAGCAATAATACGACCATCATCTAATTTCATTTCAGCGTAGAATTTTACGCTATAAGATTTAGGTTCATTTTTCATTTTTAAGAGATTTAAAATTTTTTCTATAGTTCCCATAACATTAATAAATATAAAAGGGTTAAAACTGTTTACTTCTTTATCGTTTTACTGTCCTATTTTTGATAGCTGCACAGACTTTAGCAGCCGTTTCTTTATTGCCATATTCCTTGATTTGGTCACGCATACAATCATCCCAAGAATACTTTAACATCGCTTTTCTTTTAGCAAAGGAAACGTATTCTAGTATTTTGTATTTTTTCTTGTATTTTCTTTTTCCTTCTTTTCCATATTCTTCTCTAGCTACAGCACTAGCATGATCAACACAAGGCATAAATAATTTAACCCCATCAACAGTATGGGGGTGTGAACCAGAACAGCCTTTAAACATCTCTGCATAGATTTCAGCTTCTTCTTTTGTTCTAAATAATGGTTCACCATCTAAAGCACCAACAGGATTTAGTTCATTGTCTAAGATTAGATTTTTGATTTTACCCATCATTACCTCATCAGGACATTCTTCGCATACCTCATCTAAAATATCTACTTCCTTAGATGCTTCAATTAGCTTATCTGTGAAATATCCCTCGATACTGAATCCACGCACTTCTTTATTTTTGATAGCAGTCCATATATCAGGATTATTCTCAGCACTTACTTGCACAAACCACGTTCCGATTGGCAGATTCTGAAATCCGTACATATTCGATTTGTCGTATTTCTTATCCTCTTTAATCCAAGACTCAACAACAGTTAATCCTTGTATTGGCTGTTTATGTTCAAAGGTATGATTATTGTTGTTTAAACTATTCATAAATAGCTTTTGAGCTTGTTTAATAGTTTCCTTAGTAAAAAATACTTCGTACTCCTCATTCGTTTCCTTGTCAAGTCTTGGGATTTTCTTATCGGGAACGAGTATTGCTCCAACGAGCTGCTTTTGTTCTTCATCTACTTTTGCAAGTGATAAGAAATCATTATCTCGACTAAAGAAAACGAAATTTTCTTCGATGGCAGGAAATTTAACAATGCTTATCGCATCAACGCCAAACATATCTGCTGTTTCATCTATGATCAATTCTATAAGTTTTTTCTTTTTTGCCATAACATCTATAAATATAAAATTCTTAATTTTGTTTACAACGTAGCTTGTTCTTCTAATTCTTGTTGTAATGCTTGTGAGCTAGAAATATCATTTTCCACTACATATGCTTGTATGGGCGTTCCTTCAGGTGCTGTACTAATAGCCCCTGTAACACCTTCTATATTTGGAATCAAATTACCACCCATACCACTTGCCCCTCTAGGCATATCCACACTTTCTGAACCACCACCACCACCACCGCCAGGCACTTTAGCAAAAATTTTTCTTGCACTTACTATCCCTGCCAATACTGAACTAACACCTGAAGCAATAGCAGCTAAGTTTACAGGAAAAGGCCCAACCATCGCACCTGCAGAAATAGCACCAGAAACACCTGTTGCTGTGTCTATAAGTATTTGAGCTAAAGCAGAAGCCTTTGCTGCTGCACTTCCTTCTTTAAAAAAATGACTTGTAACTTTATTTATGCTATTATAATGACCCTTGATTCTCCTTAGCTTTTTATCAAGTGCTGATTCTTGTTCCTTATCATCCTCATCATCATTTTCCTTTACTGTAGTGCGGTTATCCTTCATCCACTTATCAATCTCGGCCTGAAAATCCTTAGTTGCTTCAAGGTTTTTATGTTGTAATGTTCCAAACTCTCTCGTATAATCATTATATTCACTTTGTAATGCCGTTAGATTAACTAACTGCTCTGACCTTTGACCCGTAATCCTTTCCTCTAAATCAGCCAATTCTGTTTTAGCATTAGTAACTGCAACTTGTAAATCTACATTTTCTTTATTTTTAGCTAATTCCGCTTCTGCTAATTCTAACTTCTTGTCAGCAAGTTTCTTTTCTTCTGCAAATTGTTCATCTAAAATTCTCCCTAATTCCCTATTAGCATCAATACGTTCATCAAAGGTTTTGCTTACATCATCCCTAATTTGTCTTTGTAACTCAGCATCTTTTTGATATGTTAGTTGCAGTAACCTTTGTTGAGCTTCTGCTAATTTTACTTCTTTTCTTAATTCTACTAATGATTTAGCTGATTTGGTATTTTCAACTACAGTATCTTTCACACTCTTGTTGTAATCCATTACCGCTTTATTTGCCCTGACAATAGGATTTGTATTCCACAAAGTCTTGACCCCATCTTTTGCTATTTCAGCGGCCTCTTTAAATTCTCCTTTAAATACTTTTCCGATTGCTTCACCGAATAAACCAATACTTTCAATAGCTCCCTTCACATAATCAACAACATAAGTCTGAATAGTGTCACCAAACTTTTTTAGTGTTTCTTGAGGATTTGTAAATGCTTTTACAATGTTGTTAATAAATTTTTGTAGCGTGATGTTTATAGTTTCCATTACTACATTTACTGTGTCCATCACTACCTGGTTTTTGCCTAAAGCCTCTTTCATTTTTACTAAAGCCGCAACAATTAACCCTATTCCTGTTGCCTTTAACGCTAGGCCAAAACCCTGTGTTGATATTTTTAGTTTATCAAAAAACCCTTTGGCAACATCTGTTTGTTCACCTAAATCTTTAAAATCCTTAATCGCTTCTTTTGCTCCTTTTCCTATTGTTTTTGAATCTTTAGCAGTAGACTTTATACTCTTGCTTACATCTTTTAGTTCAGCTTTAGCCTTAGCACCATCTAGCTCTATTGGTGTTGTTCTTCTTAATTCAGCGTAGGTTATATCTATCTCCGCCCTAACCTTCTTTAAACCTGTTACCGCTTCCGCAGTATTTACTTTTAAATTTATTGTTTTCTCTATCGGCATATTATCCTAATTATTTGTTTAAACATTCTTCTAAAACTTGTATGATATTCTTCCATACCATAAACAAAGTCTAGCTCTTTATTTTTATACTCTACTAATTGTATATTGTCAATAGCAGGTATAATTATTTTTGTTATTGATTGTATATATTGTTTTAATTCCATAGTAAATTATTATTATTTTGCAACCCTATATTCCCAGAGTTTTGATATAAAGCCCAATTAGCGTCTATCGGTGTATATATATTGGGGATTAATTGTATATCTAAATCAACTTTTAATGTCCACGTTCTTTTGGTGTCAGCTTGGCTATCCTTTAATCCAAATCTAATCTCCCCATCAGAAACATCTAAATATAATGTTGTAGCTACAGGCGTAACCCCTTCAACAAGTCGCCTAATAAAATTACCGCCTGTAGTTCCTATTTGATTAGTAACCCCATTTACATTTCTATAGGCAGTAGTATATTCTACTGTTTCTGTGCTTCCTAGAACGTGAGTAGAGCTAGTTCCACCAACAACTGTAGAAATAGAATTAACAGTAACCCTGCAATTACTATTTGGTGGCAATAATATTTTTGACTGCGATTGATCACCTCTCGGATAGGCATAACCTGTAGTTGTTCCTTGCGTATATCCTGTTATTATTATTCTATGGTTTTCGCCCCATACTTGCGGAGAATCTGTATCAGCAACATTATATTTTATTACTATGTCATCTCCAAAAGAAGGGATTATCTTTTTACTATATTTAGTAGTATCATTTCCTTTAACCAAAGCTTGATTTAAACCGCCCTTCTTCCCAGATATTATATTTTTAGTACCTGGAGTACCTAAGATATTTTTACTATTAACTAGGTCTTGTATTCTTAATGGTCTACTTCCTGCATCTGCCTGGCACATATATCTATTATTTGCTGCTTCAGATGTTTCACCCCATTGAACTTCACCACCCACATTTACACAACATTGAGGATTAGCATATAGCCCTGCAAAGTCTGTAGGCGTAATTGTAGGCGTACAATCAGGGTCATTTCCAGCACACCAAACATAGTAACCAAAAAAAGTATTATCTCCACCCGCAAGTTCACCAACAACAAACCGACAATCTTCTTGCAATATTAAGCTATCTAAAACCTTTAGCAGGGTTACCTTTGTTGAAACACGTTCACCAACTTGATAATTATTTATACTGATAATTCTCCAATAAGCATCTTTTATAAATATCTCATCATTGAATTTAAAATTATATATATCTGCAGCATCTAGATTTAGATAACATTCCATCAATCTAGCATTTTCTCCATATAAGCCATCTAAATAATTTCTCCAATACCTACCATACAAAGCATTTCCTGTTAAGCTTGGGGAATTCTCATCCCAATTAAATACAGTTAAATCGCCCACTAAAGGCGGTACACCATTCCAATATAAACTTCTATTTGCAGATGTTAAAGTATAGGCATTACTAGAAGGCGTTATATCCCAAGGCGTACAGACAGGATATGTAGTAAAAGAGTGTGTAGATACAACATTAGTAACAGCAACAATCGAATGCATATAATAAGTTATAGTGGCATCTGAAGGCCCAATAACCGTTGTCGGTGTTCCACAATAATAAAAGAGTTTAGGTTTTGTAGGTTTTAGTTCGTTAGTTACGCCCCCGTATTCATCTGTATCATAACTATACTCATATTGTACTGTCATATTAGGCAAATAAGTTGAGGTAGAGCCGCCATACTCATCAAATACTTTTGAATTTATATAAGGAGAAAAAATAGGTTCATTTTTTAATTCGCCCTTAGCAAACTGATTATAGACTTCCTGTCGCTTATAATGTCCATAAACATTAGCTATAGGAAAATCCTCTTTAAACTCTTTATTATATAAATCTACATCTTCTAGGTCAGTAAAGTTTATATGTTTTTTTTGTAGACTTGTTGTATCTCTTACTATTATCTCTTTATCTAAATCTAACTTATCAGTCCAATACTTAATGCTCCCTTGACCTATATAATCATTGTATGGTTCAATGCGGATATTAGCAGGGTTATCAGGGTCTGTTGTTACAACAAGATTAAATCTTTGTATTATATCTTTCAAGAATTTTGCCTGAGTAATTTCAGGGTCTATATTAGATGGCACATCAATCGTACTATTATATACATTTAAATCAAAAGCATCCCAATACAAATGCACCCGTGTATTTACGTTTATTTCCGCACCATTAGAATCTGTAATGTCAAAATAATTTCCATTATGACCTAAGGTAAATTCAAAAGAACCATTAGATGTAATTTTCCAATTTGTTCTTCTAATTTTTATTTTAAACCTTGTTCCTGTAGGCACAACATCCTCGCTAAGGTCTAGGGAATTAAATTCATATATGCCAGGACCATAACCTACTGTATACATATCTGTAGGGATTTCCTGTGTTTCTTGGTAAAGTATGTTGCCATTAACAACGCCAAACTCATCACATTCCCATAGGGAATACTCAATCCCAACATCATCGCCACCATCATCACACCCTTCGATTGCCCCATCACCTTCTACAACGTGCTTTACCCCTATAAATTCTATCGTTTGAAACTTTTTAGTGTAATAATTGTATGTAGAATTATAGATTGCTTGGGGATCATTTATAACATCAAAAGCATCTCCTGGTTCTCCCCCAAACTCAAGCCAATCATTACCATAACTACAATCTTGAGCAAAGCCATGTCCAGAATCTACATCCATCACCCCCCAAGGGCTAGTTGCACTTCTGCCTAAAACCATATTGCCACTTGGTATATTTATTACAGATGCTACTGATGTTCCTGCTGCCCCTAAGTGTCCGCCTGTAGTCATAAAGAGCTTCCCAAAATAATCACCATCAATAAAAGTAGATGTTAAAGAAAACCCTGCCCTTGCTACTATTCTTTTTATTAAATACTTTAATTGAATAGCGGGTTTAAATTGTGTTATGTCGGTACATATATTCCACCCCCCTGATGCCGATGTTCCATTGTCATTGGCTAAGTATTTTAGCGTTGGTGAAGAACCAGGCGTTGGATAAACAAATCTATTGGTTTGGGTTACACTCATAGGGTACATAACCTTTTGCACCCCCGCATCTGCATCTCTTAATGAAACCCCTGCTGTGTTTTGAAAAGAAGCACTAGCACCATTCCAAGACAGAGCTAAATTTGCTGCATTATAGGTATGGTTTAACTCATCATCATAAGAGCCGTTTTCATTTTTGAATACATCTTTTAAAGTGTTTTCCCCTATTGCAGTAAATAGGTCTGCAGCATTAGAAAATATCACCACCTCATAATACTGTGCCTTTTTATAAACCCCCTTTAGCTGTATAAAACCCTCTATTTGCGGAACAGTACCAACATATAAAACAGCATTAAACTTTTCCCTTGTGCTAAAGTATTGTGTTTCTACATTATAGTCATACCAATTTTCAAAAAAATTATCGTTTTTAGGCGTGAATGGTAATTTAAAGGTTTGGCTAAAACTACCCTTTCTTTTGTCTGGCTCTTTAATATCAGAGAATTGATAATTGACACTTATATTAGGAAACTCTTTTAAGTCCAATTCATAGCTAGTAAATTGGTCGCTAGTCATAGCTGCACCAGAACCTACCCCCTTCCTAAAAGCAACTAATCTAACTTTAGCCATTATGAATTAGTGTTTAATGGATTAGCATACTCAATTTGAATTGTGTACTGTATTTGTATTTTATCATTAGCTACTGTTTTTCTTACAAAACTTGTGTCTGTAACCATTACAGGAACAGTATAATCTGTATCAGCATTTTCTATTACCTCAACATTTGTAGACATAATAAGTCCTTCTAATAATTGAGCATCTTGTTCTGTAATCCAATCAGTATTTATTGTTTCCTTTATTAATGCTGTTGTTTGCCTAGTTCTTTTTCCTCTATCAAAATTATCATAAGAATACATATTGCTATTAAAGTTCCCTAATACTGTTTCATAGTTATTTCTAGTAACATCTATTGTCTGTGTTGATTTCATTTTGAAATTAAAATAATCATAACAGCCCAAACTATTACGCCACGCTAACCTTCTGACTTTAAACCCCTTACAACTTCCATCTTGTTTTATAAAATAATAATCTGCTGATTTGTTAGTTCCCCCGCCACCACCACCATCATTTGCATAAACCTTATAGTACGCCCAACCTGAATTATTAGATGGTTTGGCATCATTATCATAAGTTTGTGCTTCTAAATTGGCAGGGCCACAACCCACATATATTAACCTCTCAGTGTCTGCATCTATTTCTCCATCAGCTTCATCAGGTTTACAGCCACCATAAGATGATGCGTTTGATAACCTTTTAGTAACCCCTGAATTGATTTCTGTTCCATCAGCTTCATAATACTTTACATACAAATACCTCAATTCACTATCAAACTCCCTTGTAGTGGATGGGTCTGTTGCCAAACCATTTAAAAAGCCTAGTGTATGGTAATCAGTATCTTGAACATAATTTCTGTATACACTAGAAGCAACTACACTACCTGAACTTTGCTGTACATCACTTAAAAACCTACCTGATGTATCATCTAGTTGAAATACTTGAAATGCAGTATTTTGGAAATCTACAGTTCCCCTTGCTGTTTCTAGGGGCAAGGATGCAGCTATATATTTTTTAGTATCATTGACATTGGGCGTAGTATCTTCTGAAGGCGTAGCAGAAGCTAACTCAGAATACTCTTGATATGCAATTACGCTAATAGTTTTTACTTGGTTACTATTAAGGCTAAAGGGTTTTGCCACAACATTAGCCCCTAAAGTATGTATTGATTTGGTGGTATCGTTTTGGTCTGCAATAGTATCTTCTAATTGTGAATTAACAATATCTCTTACATCAAATGTTGCTCGTGCTTCATCTGCGGAAATATCAGCAGGATAGCCATTTCTCCTTTGTTTTAGTTTTGCTATTACTGTTCCGCTAACACTATCTAATCTTACTTCTAAAATTAGTTTAAAATAAAAAAGCCCTGAAATATCATCCTGATATGCTGTATAAGGGATTATGGGATTCCAATTTGTTATTACAGGCACTTGGTTAGCTGTTGCCTGTGGTTCTTGTACAAATGATATACTTCCTAATGCCATATTATTGTCCTATTATAATTTCTAATTCCTTGTCTAAATCATTTCCAAATGCGTTTAATATAGCATCTGTTTGTTTGTTTAATTGCTGAGTAAATGGTTTACTAAAAAACTGTGTTCGTTCTAATCCTCTTTGTGCTATTGCTCTACCTATAAGAAAAGCAGCACTCTTTATATTTCTTTGGGTTTTTTCTATAAACTTGCCTTTTGCATTTCTCAATTTTAAAGGTTTGTTAGCTATCCATTTTTCAATTACACCTTCTTTGATGTTGTTGCCTTTAAACTTAAAAGGGCTACCTTGCCCTTTCATAAATTGCCCTGTTATTTTACTTCTGCCTTTGGTACTACCAGAACCCCTTACGCCTTCATCAACAAAATCCCAATAATCCTCAGCACCACCAAATTCAAAGGCTAATGTTACGCTATCCTTTTGTGCTGTAACCAAATAGTCAAAATCTTTATATAGTGTGTTTTGTTTAGTTTGCTTCTTTTTCTTTTTAAGTATAGCTCTACCCTCTTTGATCACATTACTACCAAACTTCTGCATAGATTGTATGGTGTTTTTTAACTTCATTAGCTATTGGCTGTTATTGGAACAATGCAAAGATTATTCTTGTTATTAACTTGCATACTTAACGTAGCTGACCACCCTGTCAAAAGATTATCAAATCTCGCTGTAAATGGTTCACTATTAATAGGCAATTCTAACACCACCTCATCATCTACCCAACTTGTAGAATATAAACTCTTGTGAAATTCATTAATAACATCTTGCAGTATTTGTAGGTTTTCGCTTAGTGTATCTATTCTCCCTAGTCTTTCTTTATTTGGGGCATCACCAACTTCATCATTAATCATATCTAAAACATAAATAGTAAAGGTATAAGTCATTACACCCTTGTCTATTGTTGCTGTTCCTGGCTCGGCATATAGTATGACGTAATCTGTTGCTCCAAGTTTATTTATATCGACCTCATCCATGAACCCACTATGAAAGCTATTTATCATTTGGTGTTTCTCAGCTATTGTTTCTAAGAATCCTAAAGCATTTCTAAAAGTTATCATAGTTGTTTCTTTGTTTATTATTATAATCTTGAGTATAAGCCAAATAGGTAAATACTTCTAAGATTGGTAATCTTGTTATTTTATTTATGTTGAGTATATTGTCATTACAAAGCATATACAACGTATTGTACCAACCCCATTTAGAATGTAAACTTACCCCTTTTGTAGTTTCGTTTCCTGAGCTTGTAAATAGCTGTGCGAAATCTTTGCTAATTCGCTTCCTAAAGTCAAAAAAAAACCTAAGCAATTTAAAGCTATATCCATTGGGCAATCTTTAAATAATTCCTCTTTAAATTCATCAGGGTTATAATCCTCAATTGCATATCTATCCCCCCTTTTAAAATTTACAGGCCTATAAAGAATAGACATTATAATATGCAGGTTCTCAATAGGTTCTTTACAATATGTTTCTAAATCAATATACTCTCCTGTGCTAATCTCATTTAGATTAGGGCAGAATCCATATTCCTCACCTTTAAATTTAAATACCTTTCTAAATTCTTCTTTATCAGGTTCTGTATCTACAAGCAATTTTATTATTTGTATGATTTCTAATAAATCAGAATACATCATTTTTTTAACTATTGCCGTTGATGTATTACATAATAGAGCTACGCTTCTAATTACCTTATTTTTCTCGCTTCCTTTACCATCTTGTATTTTCACATATTTTTGATAAGTGGCTATTGTTATGTCAGCCCAATTATCAGGTATTGTTAATTTAACCTCTTTCATTACTAATAAATATAAAAATTCATAATTCGTTTTTTATTCTTTGTTCTGCTATTTTAAAATACTCTTTGTCTAATTCTATTCCTATAAAATCCCTGTTTAAATTACAACAAGCAACCCCTGTTGTTCCACTACCCATAGTAAAGTCTAATACTGTTTCTAATTCGTTTGTATAAGTTTTAATAAGGTATTCCATTAATGCAATAGGTTTTTGTGTTGGATGTATATTTTTATTATTTGGATTGTTAAAAAATTGAACTGATTTTGGGTATCTAAATCCCTTATTATTTATGGGTTTTCTCTTTAATGTTTTTTTATCTCCAACACTAATAGAGGTTCTGGCTTTTGTTCTATTATCAATATATGGTTTACCTAATACCATTTGTGGGTTATATGTAGGTTGCTTTTTATAAAATATGCTAATAATTTCGTGTTTTTTTTGTGGTTGTTTTTTAGATAGTGCAAAATTTGAAGATATTGATTTCTCCCAAACCCAATCATATTTGTAATTTTTTATGTTTGACATTCTCAAAGCACTTGAAAATGGTTCTGAACCAAACAAAACAATAGCACCATTATCTTTAATAATTCTGTTTAATTGTTTCCACATCAAACCAAAAGGGATAACACTATCCCATTTACACGCTGTTGTTCCATAAGGCGGGTCAGTAATAATTGCATCAATACTTTTATCAGGTATTGTTTTCATAACCTCTAAACAATCACCATTATATAATTTCATAATATATAGTATTTACCGCTATGATTAATACTAAGCTTATTTAAGCATAGATAACGTGTTGCATCAATTAAATGGTCATTGACTTTTACAGGTGTATTTAACACATCACCATTCTTGTCTGTTGCCCATTTATAAGACCTAAATTCTTTGATTGCATTTAAACTATCTTTAGTAATATGCAATTTATATCTTCTCATTATATCAATCCCTAAATGTATTCCTGCTCCCTTACGTGCTGGTTTTATATTGAAGCCAGAACGATACACTTCTTCAATGGATTTTGGCTCTGCGGAATCGGCAACTATTTCTGATTGTCTATCTATTCTAAATTCTTTTAGCTTATTAGCTAGGTCAGTATTAGTTAATCTTTTTTCATATAACATCTCTTTGATATATAAATTATCATCAGATTGATATACTGCCACTAAAGCACTTGGTGAATTAGTGAAGCCGAAATCTAATCCATAGCCAACTAATCTGCCTTGTACCTCATCTACAAGCTCAAACTTCCTGAATATCATTGTTTGAATAGAACCAATTTCTCCCAATCCATAAACCTGCCAATAATCAGGGTCTAAGTCTTTTAGTCTTTCAATCTCAGCAATAGTATCTTTATCTAAAAATGGATTTGCTTTATATGTTGATTTAAAAAATGTGCAATCATCTCTAGTTATTACCTTCTCATATATCCAACTATAGGGATCAGATGGATTATAGTCTAAATATACCTTTTCTGTTGTTCGTAATATGAGCTGTTGGTAATCTTCATAAGTAAACTCATTAGCTTCATTTAACCATAAATAATTACGTTTACGCCCTCTGATTTTCTGTGGCTGGTCAACACTAATAAACTCAATTAAGTTTCCATTTAGGCTGTATGATAATTCTGATTTGTTGTGATATTCTTCTGAATATAAACCTAGTTCTTTTAGCAGTTCTAATACATCTCTATATGCTGTACCTTTAAGGGCAGGTAATGTTTTTCTACATATAGTAAACACTTTGCCTGTTTCCCTTAATGCCTTTACTATAAATAATTGACAAAGCGAATAAGTCTTTGAAGAACGTGTACCCCCTTGTAAGCACGTTATTCGTGTGCTAGACTTAAACGCCTTGTGAAATACATTTGTAGTATCAATCGTTACCTGTGTCAATTACTTTTATATTTATATCAGTTATGGATTTGCCATCAGTAGTTATATCCAATTCAGACTTTTCAGTATAACCCCTGCCTTTGCCTTTAGTCTTTAAAAAGAATATAGTGGCTGCTGTTGAGTTATCTGAAATCTGCTGATGCAGTTGACTCTCTGCAAAGTCTAATGCAACATTCTCTATTTCTTTTACTTGTTGTCTAAATTCTTCATCATCTTTAAGCCATTTATAATATGTTCCCCTTGAAATATCTGCATTCTTACAAGCTATAGTTACAACCCCTAAACTCTTTTCTAAAGCCTTTAATAATGTTTCTTTTTTTATGTGTCTATTTTTGTTCATTTATTTTTCTTTTAGGTTCATTAGTAAAAGGTATATCTTCAGGGTATGTGTTCCAAGCTATATTACTTCTTTTACCTTTAATTATACAAGGGAATAAATGTTTATATTTAATTCTATGATGTAATCTATTCCCATTCTTTTTTTGTCTTTCTGCGTGACATAAACTAGGATATTGTATTGGTACTACTAATGCTTTACTTAATAATTTAGATTCATTATAAGTCGGTGTTAATCCCCCCTTTTGTGTTGCAGAGCTTGTTGGGTTTAAAGCCAAACCTGTTGCCACACTACCTGTAAAATATCCTTCATTCATTAAACCTGCAAACTCGCAAGTATCATTATCTAATACACCCTTTCGACCTTTATATATAAATTTAGTATTATAAAATGTAGTATTCATTACTTTTTTTCTAAACATTTTTTTGTCAGGCACACTAAACATATCGCCTGTTTGACTTAATGCAAACACACCAATCTTTTGCCTTTGCATAAATTCTTTTACACCTTCAAACACTAATTCAAAATCTTCTAATATAGCACCTCTCATATATATAGCAAAAGGTTTGATCTCATATTGTCTAGTATCGTCATCTATATGTATAAAAAAATCTATGTTGTTTTCTTTAGCTATATCAAAAAACATATTACAACATTGTCCTGTTGATCTCCTTAATTTACTAGCTCTATGCACATAGTCATAAGTTCTAATAGATTCTTGCATATTAAAGATGTGTAAATTACATTCTAATCTTTCAACTTCTTTTTTATAATCTTCTATATCATCTGTGGCATCATCTATTACAACGTGTATCTTTTTAGGGTCATATCCTATTTTCTCTATAAAATACTTAGCTGTCTTTATATTGTTTGGTCTATGATAACTTGGTATAAATATATCTATCATAAATTAATGCCTTCTTCTGTAAAACTTAATATCTTAATTAAATCATCTTCTATAAAACCATTCAATCCATTATCTGTCAAAACTAATCTTAATCTTTCTATTGCTTTCTTTTCTTCTTCACTAGCATTAAAGAAATAATAATTTGCCACACTTTCAAAATCTATCTTTATAAATCTATAAGCAAATAATTTTAAAACTCTTTTTTGTTCATCACTTAAATTATAATCATCTAATGCTTCTAGTTTTTTATTAAACTTTTCTAAATCAACACAATTTTCTAATTCAATGTTTGGTATTTCTTTTGGCCTATAATACAAAGGGTCATATTTTAAACCTGATAACAATTCTGTATTTTTAATAGATGGCACATTAACACCCCAATCTTCTAAATCTTCTATCTCCCATTCATTTGCCAACATATCAAAATCCCAACCACCAAAACCTACATTATCTTTAATTATAAATTGTTGTTTTTGTTGTTCACTCAATTCACTTTCTTGAACACAATAAACTTCTTTAATGCCTAAATCTTTTAATGCTTGTAATCTCATATTACCACCTAGTACAATATAGTTTTCATCTACAACTATAGGTCTTAGTTCTAGCATTTTTGGAAACTCTTGAATAGACTTCTTTAGTTTCTTAAAATTAATCTTGTTAATCGTTCTAGGATTATTTGGATTAGGTTTTAATTTATGTGTTTTTATTTTTTCTACTTTCATATCGTTTTTCGTATTCTATTTTAGCATAAATCTGATGGCATACATTTTCCAAGTGTTTTATCTTGCAGTAAAAATTTGCCATCTTATCGTTTTCGCAATTGTTATGGCAGTCACGACACAAGCCGACCAGATTCTCAATGTAATCTTTAGAGTTTGAGCCACCCATTCCTCTACCTTCTAAATGATGTATATCGACTGCTCTATCATTTTGGCAGAACTCACACATAACAAAATCCTGTTCTCCATAATCAAAGAATGTCATATATACCTTAGTGTGCTTTCTCATGCTTTTTTGGTAATTTATGTAAATCATCTTTTACGCTTGATAATATAAAATCACCATTACAGAAATAGCACCTGCCTTTTTCTATTAGACTAACCATTGTACAACGTAGGCAAAATCTAAACATTTGACTTTTATTCTTTTTCACAACTGTTTTCATAAACTTTTTTTAGTTTTGTTAGTGTTGATTTAACGCAACTGCTACAGCTAGATGTTTGTTTCTTAGCATTAAACACTTTATTATATATCTTTACCAATATAGCTTGGTCTGCTCCTGTTATTGTTCCCTTAGTTCTAGCTATTACTTCTTCATATATCTTCATCTCATCCTCTGTCATTTGTCTGGAATATGGAAACATTTTATTCAGCTTTTGCTTTCGTTCTTCACACCCACAGTCATCGCCTAGTATTTTTTTAGCGACCTTATCTATGCCTGTAGCCTTTAGTACCTTCTCGACACTATCGCCTAATCCTTTACTCTTTTTTGTCATCTTGCAATTTCTTTAATAATTTATCTTTTGCCTTTTCATCATCTATCATATCTAATAGTCTATGTATTGAATAAGAAGCAGCCTCATTTATCTTTAAATCAAAACCTTCTTTAGTTCCTAAGACATAAGTTTTTCCCTTTTCATCACTAAAGGAAACCATATCATATTTTTTAATAAGATCAGTATTAGCCTTTTTTATTGCCCTTATGATTCTGCTCTTTTTCATATTATTGCTATAGTGAATAATGCTATTAATGCTAGGACCAAAAATCCTACTAATATATTTGCTATTGTATCTTCTTTATCTCTCATTTAATAAATAATTTTTTACGTTAGTAATTGCCTTATAAATAGTGGCTCTTGAAATCTTAGTCGCTTTAGACATTGTATTTAGTGAATGTTCTTCACGATAATATATGCGAAAACACTCAGCATCGAACCAATATAAATCTTGTAGCTTTTCTTCTATCCACTCTAGCCTTTGCTCAACTATCTCTTTATCTTTTATATTGTACTCAGTATTATCTTGGGTCAGACTTTCAATAGTGGTGGTGGTGTGATATTCATAGTATTTATTATACTTATAATAGTACCTGCTTGTTTTAGAATGGTATTGATTTAGCATTACTCTGGCTATATAAAATGTTAATTGCTTTTTTCCTATTATTTCATCTAACCTATCTTGATCACATTTATAAAGTTCTTCAATTACAAAGCTTAATAAATCATCTTTGCTCTTTTCCCCTGC
>VTLG01002755.1_pt1 | contig 18768 bp, 34 predicted proteins | sample 4694571 | NCBI WGS metagenome assembly VTLG01 (sample SAMN12604809, study PRJNA352737) | marine metagenome | biome: ENVO:00000447; feature: ENVO:00000209|ENVO:00000569|ENVO:01000036; material: ENVO:00002151; isolation source: viral sequences binned using virsorter ...
TTTCCTCATACATATAAAATAAATTTATACCCTTTGATTTTTTTTCTTGCATTAAATTCTTGTGTTTGTTAATATTAGATGTGTTTAAAATAAAAATAACTATCAGGAGTCAAAAATGAAACACATTCACACATTTGAGACAAAATCAAAAGCTATGAGGGCTATTTCTTATCTATCTAAATATTTTATTTGCACTAAAATATCATTCAAAGAGGATATGATGTCTGGTCAAATAAATACACCATATTATTTTTATGTAAAGGGAGGTAAGTAATGACTATATTAGCTGACATTTTTGATTTAGGACTGAAGCCTAAAAAGAAAAAGAAAAAACAAATATATTTGAATAAGCAAGAAAAAGCGATGAAAAGAAAACTAGCAAAACTTTTATCCATTACTCCGTCCATTGAACCCACTTTAAGGGGGTATACATATTACTTTTCCTATCAACATGGTGGCGATATTCATGAGTGTAGTGGTGTAAATGATTTTATTAAATCAATTACTAATAAAGAGTGCTATACTGAAAAAAATTACTCTGTTAGTGCCTATTCAATATTAGGAAATCAATGTTATTATACAAACGTTAATGTAAATGATTTAAAAGAGGAGTGTTAGTAATGAGTAAATACTTTTACGAGTGGCATTGGGAATCAATCTCTAATTTGCATATTGGTCAAGATGGATTAGAAGCGTGGGATACAGAAGATTTTGATTTTGGAGATTCTCTTTTCGAATTATTTGGTAAAAGCACTAAAGCTAAAAAGGCAATTCTTGATGCTATCAATAATGATACTCACAGAATTACAATTCAAAAATGGAAAGAAGATGGTGAAGATTTATTTGAGTTGGTTGATTATGCTGATGTTTTAAAAGGTGGGAAGATAATAAAAGGTAAAGATTTTGGAAGATTACCTAAAAGATATAAATATGAATTAAAAAAATATTTAGGAGGTAAGTAATGGCTGAAAAGAAAACTCAGGCTTCTTTAAGTGATGATAAATACAACAAATATTGCGACATCTTAAATGACTCTTTAATGAATGCGGTTCATACATTCTATGAAATTTGCGAGATGAATAATGTGTCTGCAAGCGATAGTAACCAAATGCTAAATACCGTTTTGAGTAAAGCTCACGCTTCTCACATCGCTTATTTTTATGACTGCAAACCGAAGTCACTTGGGCGGCTAATTAAAGGATTTAAGGAGCAGATTATTCACTTAGAAAAAAAAATACTTGATAGGAAAAAATTTCATCAAATTGGAGAAGCGTAGGAATGTTATTTAAAAATATTCAAAGAGTAAAAACCAAAAAATTACAAGACACCAGATATATGATTAGGGTGGATTGGGATTGCGGTGTTAAAACTCTTGACTTTGACTTTTGGTGTAGCGATGACTTAAGAAGTTTACTTAACGAGGTCTCTGAGGCTCAAAAAAGGGGTTTTAACGCAAGAATAGGTAGTTGCCCTAACCTTACCCTGACTAAGGTTTATGATTTCCAAAATGACAAAATTTATAGAACTAAAAAACAAATTAAAAAATTAAGGAGGACTTATAATGCCAATACCATTTAAAGGTCAATTCCCGGTTTTGAGAAAACATACGGAAGATGAATATCTAAAACTTGAAAATATGTTTAATAATTTACTTATATCAGTTGAGGCTTTAAGTGTTATATCTGAAGATGACTCTAATTTTGAAACAAAACTAAATAGATTAGTTATGCGAATTGAGCAGATAGTTCCCGAATATCAAGAATTTAGGGAGAGTCTAACCTTACAAGGCAAGTCAAGCCTGGAGGACTCCGCAACTACCAATGACTCTCCCTATGCTTTTCGAGTCACAAAAAAAGAACATAAAATGATATTAGATAGCCTTGAGCATCTAGCTTTAATGCTTGGAAAAGATGACAGAGAATTTGATTTATATATGGATTTAAAAAAAGGATTGGAGGTTTAAAATGACACAAAAAGAAAAGATTAAGGATTATTTTAAAACTGGCAGAACTCTGACTAGTTGGGATGCAATTCAAAAATTTAACTGCACTAGGTTAGCCGCAGTTGTTGATAAGTTAAAAAGAGAAGGAATGAATATTGAATCCATAATAAAAACAAATAAAGATAACAATAAAAGGTACGCTGAGTATGTCTGTAAGGATGTGTTTGTAGACCAAAATCAAACATCACTTTTTTAGGAGGTTTAAAAATGATAGAATTAATTGAAGTTATAATAGATCATCTTGAATATTATTTAACAAATTATATACACAAATGGATTGCTTGTTTGGCGGTCTATTTTTTAATAATAGCTCTAACAAAATAGGAAGGAAAAGAATATGTTATTTTTAGAACTTAAAGCAAAAGCTCACTCTGATATTGATATTATCGTGGAATTATTAGACGGTATTGATAATTCAGAATCTTATGAAATTGCTTGGGAAGATAAAGTGAACACAAAGTACAAAGTTAGGTGTAAAAACAGAGGAGCTACACTCTACTCTGCTCCTAACAAAGATGATGAAAAATTTGAAATTAAAAACAATACTGAGTTCGAGCTTAGAATAACTGAGGCTCTCTATAATAAATTATTTGTTTATCATTATCCTGAAGGAGAAATAATTTTAATAAGATTTGTTACAGAAAATGTAAAAAACAAATTTTGGAAAATTGAAAAAGCTCAAGCCTTACCTCAACAAGTTAATAACGATATAGAGCTAGACGAAGATTATGAAAAACAAAAGATTAAAAACAACTTCAAGAGACGTTCTATTTTATCAACAACTGATGATAGAATTGGTTGGGCGGTAGCAATAAATAACGCTACCAAGTTAGTCGCTGACATAAATACTGATATTGATAAAAAAATAACATTGATTGAAGAAAATACACCAAGACTATTTGAGCTTGTAAAAAGTTTAGAAACATACTTAACCAAACCAGAGGAGAAAAACAATGAAAAAGAAGAGGAGAAAGACCCGTGGGATTAGTCTACCAAAACTAAAAAGCCTGATTAGTTTTTATGAAGATATGCTTAAATATGGTCATATAAGCGAAGATGGAGCGGCAGTTGATCGGTTGAAAATGTTAAAATATATGTATAATGCTAAAAAAAGTTTAAGAGGAAAAGTTGAAAACTTTAAGGCAAAGTATGAAATGTTTTCAAAAAATTAATAGTATACTACTCGAACCCTTAAACCTATTAAAAAGGGTCTGAATAGTATACTAAAAGAGATAGTCAGTTGAAGAAAAAAGAAAGAAATAAACTACATAAACTGCTTAGAGAACTTGTGTTGATTAGAGATAAAAGATGTTTAAGATGCGGCAAGGAAAGCATATTACACACTAGTCATATTTACCCTAGAGGTAAATACCCGAGAATGCAATTTTTACCTGAAAATGTTAAAGCACTTTGTACTGGTTGTCATTTGTACTGGTGGCATAAACACCCTATAGAAGCACGAGAATGGGCAATAAAAGCACTTGGCAGACCAAGACTCAACAAGTTAAAAAAAATAGCAAATACAATAAAATATGGCTCTTACGATTACAAAGAAATCAAACAAGAGCTAGAAACTAAAATAAAGGAGATAAAAAATGGCTAAGAGGTTCATAGATACTAACATATGGAATAAACAATGGTTTAGACAGTTGGAGTTAAAAAGAAAACTACTCTGGTTGTATATTACAACTAAATGTGACCATGCGGGAATTTGGGATGCAGATTTTGAAGCCGCATCTTTTTTTATAGGAGAAAATGTAACAGATAGCGACCTATCTTGGTTAAAATCTAAATTAGTACCGGTAAAGTCTAATAATGGTCAAAAGCAGTATTTTTTTCCTAGCTTTGTAGATTATCAATATGGGTATTTGAAAGATACAAGTAAGCCTCATTTGTCCGTAAGAAAGAGACTAGTAGAAAAAGGTTTAGAATCATATATAAATAAGGGCTTAGATAAAAAAACAAAGGGTTTATTAACCCTTAAAGAACAAGAAAAAGATAAAGAACAATACAAGCAACAAGATAAGGTCAAGGCTAAGACAAAAGAAACACGGGAGAAGTTGTTTGAAAAAAACACAATTTATTTTGCATCAAAAATGGAAGGTGTAAAAACTGATTTATTAAATGAGTTTATTGATTATTGGACGGAATCAAATGAAAAAGGATTGAAGATGAGGTTTGAAATGGAAAAAACTTTTGACATTAAAAGAAGATTAACTAAGTGGATTAATAATAACTATAAATGGACTAAGGGGCAAAAGAGTGAGCGTAAAAAAATGCACTTCAGCAATAGCTGAACATTATGTTAATGACTTGTTTGAGTTTTTAGAAATCAAAGGCGAAAATCAAAAACTATTTAATGAGTTTTGCTCTTTGTTGATTAGGTATCCTGAAAACATAATAAAAGAATCATGGAAGGAAATAGTCTTTAATTGTGATTTGCCAAATGGTCAGCTTGCGGGGACAATGCCAAAACTCCAAGTGGTTGATAGAATTCTTAGAAGTAAAAATGTGAACAGATTTGAAGAAGAACATTACAAACATAAAAAAGAAATTTTAAATCAGGGAACTTTTATTAAACTATGGGACATTGGGAAACAGTTTGCAACCGGTAAGATTACCGAAGATGAATTAAATGTTTTAGTTGAGAAGATGAAATGAAAAAAAAAGCAAAAAACAGTACTCTGTTTGGCGATTTAAGCAAGTTTAATTCTTGGAGAAAAGAGTGGAAAGATATGCCTGAGTTTGAAATGGATGATTTAGCACCAGACTCTTCTTTAAAAATTCATTTTAGAAACAAAAAAGACAGAGATGGTTTTGCTAAACTTTTAAATCAAAAAATTACATCCAAGACTAAATTTTTATGGTATCCAAAAGCAAAGGTTTTAAAATACTCTAATAAAAAATATATTGATAAAAAAAATGAACCCTAAATATCCGGTTTACATAGTATCAAAAGGGCGGTGGGAAAAAAGAAGAACGGTAAGGTGTTTAGATAAATTTAAAATGCCATATAAAATTGTCGTAGAGCCGCAAGAATTTGATAAGTATTCAGAAGTAATAGATTCAGATAAAATAATAACTCTACCTTTTAAAAATTTAGGCAAAGGTAGTATCCCTGCTAGAAATTTTATTTGGAAACACGCTGCCGAAAGCGGATCAAAAAAACATTGGATTCTCGACGATAATATACATTGGTTTTATAGATTCAACAGAAACTTAAAAGCACCGGTTAGCTCAGGAACTATTTTTAGAATAGCTGAAATATTTATTGACAGATACGAAAACATAGCCATATCTGGTTTTAACTATTTTAAATTTGTAAAAAACAAATATTACAAAACTCCCTACAAATTAAATACACGGGTTTATAGTTGTATGTTGATTGATAATAGTTTGCCGATAAGGTGGAGAGGTAAGTACAACGAAGATACAGACTTATGTTTAAGGGTTTTAAAATTAGGCTATGTCACTCTTTTATTTAATGCTTTTATTTGTGATAAACAAAACTCGATGAAAGACAAAGGAGGCAATACAGAATCTTTATATCAAATAAAAGACGGAAGACTAAAAATGGCAGAATCTTTAGTTCAGCAACATCCTGAAATATCAACCATAACAAAAAAATTTAATAGGTATCAACACCAAGTCAATTACAATGTTTTTAAAAAAAATAAACTAAAACGAAAAAATATTTTTATACCAGATAAAGTAAATAATTATGGAATGAAATTAATAGAATATAAAAAATAAATATACCCTATAAATTTTTTTCATAAATGTCTTGCAAGTAATGTTGTGATTCCTTAAGATTAGTTGTGTTTAATAATAAAATAACTATCAACTAGGAGAAAAAAATGAAGGGAATATTTAACAACAGAAGAGGTTTTGGAGTAGAAATAGAATTTTTAGTTCCAAGAGGAACAGAAATATCGTGTTGGTCAGGGTCATTGAATACTGTTCTTGCAGAAAAAATTGCAGGGCATCAAGAATTAATAGACTCAAACACAACCTGCAAAGCTGAAAAATATAATCATACCACAAAAACTTATTGGAAAATAGTAAGTGATGTGTCAGTTAAAGGTGACTCTACATATACTGGAAACCATGAAATAGTTTCTCCGATTCTTTATGGTAAGAATGGTAAGCAACAACTAAAAGCAGTTTTACAAGTTTTAAGAGAGCAGAATTGTAAAGTTAATAGAACTTGCGGAATTCATGTTCATCACGATGTAACTGAATTAATGTTAGCAGGTCGCAGAGTTGCGAAGAAATTCCTTAAAAACATCTGTTTGTTTGTTGTTAAATATGAACATATAATTTATAAACTACTTCCTCAGTCTAGGCAGAGTGAAATGTATTCACAACCCGCTAGAAACAAAATCGGTGGTCTTCCTCTATTTCGTTGCCTTCAACAAAATGTTGATGCTAAAAAGAATGTTAAGTACACTATCACACACAATGTAGATAGTGACGTTGAAAGACATTACTCTGAATGTGGTAGCAATTTTGGAACAGTTAAGTCAGGTATTCAACATGGCTCAGAAAAAAGATACTCCGGTTTAAATTTGCAAAACATATGGACTAGGGGTTCAGTAGAATTCAGATATATGCAAGGTTCGCTTAACTTTAATAAAATATGGAGTTGGGTAGTACTAACTCAGGCAATAGTAAACACAAACGAAAAAGCAAGCAGGGTTGTTTTAACAGATATTCAAAGTAATGAGCATGGGTTTTTTCACTTAAGAAAATCATTAGGGTTAATTGGATATGCTAACCGTTGCGTAGAAACTAGATTTGCGAACAAGTGGACTAAAATCAAGTGGGGTAAGTTTTCAACAAATGGCTCTTATGCTCTTAACACGGTTGGTTATTATGGTTCAACAGTAACGGAGTCCCTTTAATTAGGGACTCTTAAAAGGAGAATAGATATGTGTGGATTAGCAGGAATAATTTTAGAAAAACAAGATAGAAGTAAAAAAGATATAGATATAATTAAAAGCTCTTTTAGAGATATGCTTATTGAGGCAGATACTAGAGGAGGTCATGCAACGGGGTTTGCTATATTAGACCGTCAGGGCGGCTATTTGATTTACAAAAGACCCGTTGATGCTTGGAGGTTTTTTGGTTCAAAAGATGCTTATGATGTTTTAGATATTACATATAATAATGTTACTTGTATTATGGGTCATACTAGATATGCGACCAAAGGAAAGCCAAGTATCAATAAAAACAATCATCCAATAAGAGCGGGGAACACTATAGGCACTCATAATGGCTCTATACATAACCATAAAGAGCTTTTTAGGAGGTATGGCATGAGTAGGTATGCCCAAGTAGACTCAGAGGCTATTTTTAGATTATATGAAACTAGTCAGGGAGCTAAGGACTTTGCAGATAATAGACTTCCCGATGTCCGGGGAAGAGTTGCTATTGTTTGGGCGGATTTAGAATTCCCTGAATATATCTATGCAGTAAAAGCAAACAATCCATTAAAATTAGTTTATGTTCCTAGCCTAAGGGTTTTTGCTTATGGTTCTACAATGGATATAATAAATGCAGGGTTTTCTAATAATTATAAACATATTGATATTGATAAAAATACTATGATTAGAATTAACACAAGAACCTCTAGGATTAGAAGAAAATCTATTCAGATAACTGAACCGATACAAAGTAATTACTACTATGATAGTAAAATAGGAGCGTACATTAAAAAAAGCAGTCACACGGTTAGAAACTTTGTTCCTAGATATAGCTATAGTGATTTAAAACAACAGAACCTCTTTAAGAAATATAAAGCACTAGACGGTTCTACAATAAAGAAAGTGAGTAAGTAATGTATATATTTGTCTATGGTACACTCAAGATGGGTGGGGTTAATCATCATTTGTTGAAGGATTCAGAGTTTTGTTTTCATTATAAAAAAACATGTCATACATTAATTGACATAGGTCATGGATTTCCATATATGGTTGAGACTAAAACTGTAAAAAATTTTGTAATGGGCGAAGTTTATGAGATAGATGAAAATAAAATAGAGGCTATAGATAGATTTGAAGGTGTACCTCATATGTATAAAAGAGTCAAGGACGTAACTGAATTTGTAACTGATTCTGATGGCGAACAAATCTTTCACGAATCATATATATCTACTATGGATTTAAACAGTTTGTCTCATCCGCATAAAAAGTTAAATTATTGGAAAATAGACGATAGCAAAGTTTTATTTAACGTAATCGTTGATGGTAGAAAGTATACAGAAGAGGCAAAAAAAATAATATTTCATATGAGATTTTGGGACTCTCAAAGAGCTAAAACTAATAGGTCGTATATGAATTTAGTTAATAAGAGAGCAGGTGCTAAACTAGATACTAAATCTAATGCGGCATTTTTAAGAGATTGCATTATTAACGGATTTGTAGAAGAATATGATACACCTACTCTAATTAAATGAAAAATTTCCTAGATAGTAAAAAAACACAAAACGAACAAGGGGAGCGTAATAAACTCCCCTATGTTTGCGATATATGCGACAAAAGAGTATCATCCGCAACTAAACAAGATGGAGATGGAATTGGTACTATTTGGGTCTGTAGCTTATGTAATATAAAATATCCCCCTTTATCCGCTCAAAAATAGCCCTTAAGCCTTACTTTAACATATAAACGATAAAATATATCATTTATTAAAAAAAAGTCTATATTAGGCAAAAATCACGATTTTATTTTATTGCCTTTTTTTAGTAAATTATAAAACACATTAAAAGCGGGAGTAATTTATGCCAAAAGGTAAAGGGTATTATGGCAAAAAGAAAAAAAATATGCCTAAAAAATCAAAAAAGAAAACTTCTAAGATGATGAGAAAAAGAAGAAAATAGTGTCTAAAAGAAACGATCCACGCTTGGCTAGATTTAACCTGCGAGGTTACAACATTCCCAAGAGAACACCCAAGCACCCTACTAAATCTCATGTTGTTTTAGCCAAGCAGGGGTCTAAAGTAAAGCTAATAAGATTCGGTCAGCAGGGAGTAAGAGGAGCAGGTAAGAACCCAAGAACAAAAGCGGCGAAGGCAAGAAGAAGGGCTTTCAAAGCAAGACACGCTAAGAACATAGCTAAAGGAAGGATGTCAGCGGCATATTGGTCTAATAAGGTAAAATGGTAGAAAATAAAAAAGACAACGTTACTTTAACTACTGAATTAGTTGGTATAAAAAACCTAAAAACAACTCACAACTGGCGGTTAGAGTTTGATGTGTATGAAATTGATTCTGATAAAGTAAAGTATTTAATGGACAAATTAAACAAAGCATTAGTCATGGCATTAGTAGATTATGAGTAAACAAACGGAGAACAAACCGAATGGGAAACTTCCAGATGGCAGGTTTGCTAAAGGGAACACTTTTGGCAATAGGTGGAAAAAAGGCGAATCAGGAAACCCAAATGGTAGAAAAAATGCCTATACAGACTTAATAAAAGACTTTAGTTTTTTAAAAGTAGGGGAAAAAGAGAGGCGAGAAATTGTTATTTCTAAGTTGTTTCAATTAGCGGAAAAAGGTGACTTGAGAGCAATTCAGTTTATCATAGAAAGATTAGAAGGAAAAGCGTTAGAGAGGCAAGAAAGAACAACGAAGTCTGAGCCTATACAAGTTATGGTGATAGACGATGCCTAAAAAAAGAAAATCAATTTCAACAAGAATAGGAGCTTTAGCGAGAAAGAATAAAATTCCTAGAACTACTTTGATGAAAGTTTATAAAAGAGGTGTAGGTGCGGCTATCAGTAGCGGCACTAGAAAAGGAATGACTCCTAGTTCTTGGGGAATTGCAAGGGTTAATTCATTTATAAAAATAGTTAAGGGTCAAAAAGCAATCAAGCATGACCCTATTTTAGCAAGAAGAGAAAGACGTAAAAGGCGTAAGAGATGAAAGTAAAAGGCGTAAATGTAACCGGTCTAAATAAAAGACAGGTGAAGGCTATGCGAAGGCACGCTAAACATCACACCAGAAAGCACTTGAGGTCAATGGTTACTCTGATGAAGAGAGGGAGAACGTTTACTCAGTCTCATATTTTAGCTATGCGGAAGGTTGGTAGATGAGAAAAAAGAAAAAAATGAACAGGAAAGTTCCTAAAGATAAAAGATTTAAAAGTATTCCTAAAAAATATCTATCTGGCACAAAAGGCTCAAAAAGAACTCAGAGAGCTAAAGATATTTTGACCATGAGGAGACTTTATAAGCAAAATAAAAAAATACCAAAATCATTATATAATAGACTATTTGGATAAAGAATGGCTAGTAGTTACGATAATTTAAAAGAACTTGAATATAATTTAAACATGGCGATTAAATACAAGACTTACTATAAATTAATATTAGAAGAAATTGCTAGGTCAAGTCCTCAAACTAACCCTATGTTTTTAATAAGTAAGGCAAAGAAAGCTCTTAAAAGTAATTTTTTAAGCGTGTCTAAAATAAATGAAGATGGTTAAGTGGCAACTAAATCAAACAAGAAAAAAAATATTAAACGATCCAAGCAGGTTCAAAGTTATAGTAGCTGGTCGGAGATGGGGAAAAACGATTCTATCACTTATGTATTTGTTAAAAGACCCTTTTATGCCGATGGAGAGACGTTGGTTTATTACTCCGACATACAGACAGGGAAAGATGATAGTGTTTCCATTACTCCGGCAAATGTTCGTTGGATTTGTTGGAGCTAAATTAAATGAATCAGAGATGAGCGTAGTATTTGAAAACGGTGCGGAGTTAAGCGTTAAAGGTGCGGATAATGAGCATAACCTTAGAGGAGTTGAATTGACAAAGGTAGTCATGGATGAGATGGCTTACATCAAGTCTCATGTTTGGGAGGAGATTATCTTACCTATGCTAGCTACTACAGAAGGAGAGGCGTTGTTTATCGGTACTCCTAGCGGCTACGATATTATGTATGAAATGTATAACAAAGGTCAATCAGAAAAAGAGTGGAGGTCTTGGCAGTTTAAAACTATAGATGGTGGTTTTGTTTCTGCAAAAGAAATAGAAAATGCAAAAAGAACTATGGATGAGGTTGTTTTTAAACAAGAGTTTGAGGCATCATTTGAAACTACAGGCAACAGAGCCGCTTATAATTTTGATAGGAACACTCATTGTGTCAAGGCGAAAGAACTTTCATCTAGTCTTTGGTGGGGTATTGATTTTAATGTAGATTTTATGACTGCAGTACTAGCGTGTCAATATACTGACGGGACTATTCATTTTTTTGATGAAATAAGATTAAAAAATAGCAATACTGAAGAACTTTCTATTGCCATGAAAAAAATAGCTCCTAATATTGAGTGTTACCCTGACCCTGCAGGCAAAGCTAGAAGCACAACGTCAAGAAGGTCAGACCACCAAATACTAAGAGACCACGGGTTTCTTATTAGAGCTAAGAAATCTCATCCTAGTCATATAGATAGGTTAAACACTTTAAATAGAAAATTAAAAGATGCAGAGGGTAATGTAGGAATGACCGTAGACCCTAGATGTACGAACCTCATTAAAGATTTAGAACAATGCCAAAGAGACAAAAAGGGAGGTCTTGATAAGAGCCAAATAGAATTAACTCACGCACTTGATGCTTGCAGTTATGCTATTAGCTACAAATTTCCAATTTTAAGAAAAGTAGGTAAATCAATCGAATGGTGATATTATGTTAAATTTTTTAGGCAAAACCGTTAATAGAGTAGTTATCCCGGAACTGAGTGAAAGTATTATTTTAGACTCAATAAAAGAATACCAACATGACTACACAATGAAAAAGAATAATGAGTTGTATGAGTCTTTAGATTTCTATTATAACAATGATTTAGACAGGTATTTAGAGGAGTGGTTTGCTAGTGATTCTTTGCAACAAGTTCCTCCATTCCCTCAAGCAGTAGTCAGTAGGTTTGCTAGGGCGAGAATGATGTTATATAAATCAAAACCTGAAAGATTAATAGCAGGAGAAGTTAATCAAGACTATAATGATATAGCTTATAAGTTAAATAGCACTACTAAAGAGTTTGCTGAGTTGAGTTGGTTACTTGGTTGTTGTTGGTTTAAATCTAAATACAACGAGAGAAAACAAAGACTAGAATATGAAATACTGCCAGATGTGAAAGAGTATTATATAGAAGGCGATTCAGAGCCTATTGGGTATTCCTATGAAATAGAGCAGAACTCTACTAATAGAATGTATGTTTTCTGGTCTGAAGATAGAGATGGTATTCCCGGTATGCACTTTAGATATAATGAAAAAGGTCAAAGGTTTTCTGTATCAGGAAATCCTGAGATGATTAACCCTTATGGTATTAATCCAATATGTAGAGTAATGTATCCGCAGTCTAGTTATGATGTTGTCAGAGCGGCACTACAGATAAGTATAGCCTACACTAATTTAGCTCTACATCTACGCTTTAGTCTTGGGCAAGCGGTATTTGAGGGAATAGAAGAAGGTCAGGGAAAACTTAGGTCAGGAATTGACCATGCGCTTATAATTCCTGAAGGGGCATCTTTTAACTACGCTACGCCCGGTGGAGACTTACTATCTCATATAGAGGCGGCTAAAGCATTTGCAAACTCAGCGGCTGAAAATAACCATTTAAGAATTAGGTGGGGTGACACGACAGGTAATGCTCCAAGTGGAGAAGCTCTGAAAATAATGGAAATTGAAAATCTAGAGTCTAGAGAAAGTGATATTCCTATATTTAAAGAGTGGGAAAAATCAAGATATGCTATAGATAGAACGATACTAGAAACTCATAACGCTTTAAATTTATCTGAGGATTTTACTGTAGACTTTGGAGAGATTGAGTTTCCTTTGTCCCCAAAAGAAGAGAGAGAAATGCTTGATTGGAAGTTATCTCATGGAATTATGACTAAGAAAGAACTTCTATTGTATTTTAATCCTGATATGGATGATGCAGAGCTAGAAGCAAAGCTAGATGAAATTAATACAGAAAAACAAACAGAAAGAGAAGCACAACAACCTCAGTCTGCTATGCAAAGAATACTAAATGGCGCAAGTTGATAGTGCGGTTAATGCTTTTATGAAAGACATTAAAAAAGCAGAAAAATCTTTAATGAGCGATATTGAAAAACTCGCTTTTAGTTTTAGCACAATGTCAGACACTCAATTAATAAGTGCAACTGCTCAATTAAATTTTTTCCAAGAGTTAATAGACAAAGGGTACGGAAAGTCAGTAGATACTTTTATGGATGAATACGATTCTGTTTTAGCTCAAGCGGTAGCAGAAGCAAGAAAAAGAGGGATAGACCCTTTGTTAGGAGCAAGCGTTGATGCCTTACAGACCTTAAAAGACCTTGATACAGAGAGATTATTAGGTAGGGCAAGCTCATATTCAAATCAATTAAAATCGGACTTATTTAGAGGTATTTACACAGGTCAAAGAGTTTCATCAATTATAGATAGATTAAAAGAAACAGAGTTAGCAACGCACCAGATGAATGTAGTAGCTTATGATGGTATTAAAATATTTGACGATTCTGCAAGATATGCAGTTCATAAAGGTTCAGGCGTAAGGTGGACATATACTGGCCCGCAAGACGATAGAACTAGAGATGAGTGTGAAAACACAAAAACGTTTGAGCCTTCTAAGGGTTATACAGAATCGGAAGTCAATCAGTCGAGTACTCCATTTGGCTTGAGGGGTGGATTTAACTGCAGGCATAGTTGGAATGTGAAATGAAATTATTTGATATTGCTAAAATAAAAAAATCAAAATGGTTAGAATTGGGAGGCAAACTTGTTACTAGAATAGTGGAAGATGCTGATAATGGAATTAGTCAAGATGGTTCAGGTAATTCAAGGGACTTCGCTTCGTATAGTCCTGAATATGCTTTTAAAAAAGCAAAAGGAAAAGCAACAAGAAAAGGCGTTAGCTCAAGCAGACAAACTAGTCCTCCTAATCTAAGACTAACTGGTACAATGTTGAATTCTATAAAAGCGCAAAGAGCAACGACTAATAGTGTTGAATTAAACTTTAGAGATGGATTAAAAGTTATTGGTCATTCTAGGAAGAGAGGCAATAAGCCAAAGAGAAATATTTATGGGTTAAACGCTAAAAACGAAAATTTCGCTAACAATTTTATTGAAGATGAAATAAATTCTAACATATTTAAGTTTAATCGAAAGTCTATAAAGATAGATTTAAAAATTTAACAAAAAAGAAAGAGGCAGTATGTCACAAGATAACCAACCGCAGATAGCGGAACAAAAACCACAGGTCGCTTACAACGAGAGACCTGTAGTAGAGAAACCCGTTTCAACGGAACAGGCTAAGAAAAGTCAAGACAAAGACCAAGAAATGCCCGACTATGGTTCTTTGGTGCAGGAAAGTAAAAAATATAGAAATAGGGCGCAAGAAGCTGAAAAGGAACTTGCTAAGATTCAAAAAAAAGCAGAAGCAGATAGGCAAAAACAAATGGAAGAGCAAAACCAATGGCAGGCATTAGCTGAAGAAAGAGCTACTAAGATTGCAGAGCTTGAGCCTCTTGTTGAAAAGTTTAATGCGGCTGAATCTAAGTATAGGGAGGAGCTACTTGCTGACTTTACAGTTGAAGATAGAGAGACGTTTGGAAGTCTTCCTCTTGAACAATTAAGAGTCTTACATAATAAATTAATAACTAAATCTAATGTGGTCTCAACCGATGGGACTCTAGCTAGAACTGCAAATGTTGAAAATAAAAGGCTAGTTGATATGTCAAAGAGCGAAAGACAAGCAAATTGGGATAATATAGTAAGAGGCTACATGGATAGAATGAAAAGGAAAAACTAATGGCTGATTATCATGGCTTTTCGGGTGACGTAACCCAAAAATCTGATATTGACGTTTTCGTGCCAGAGCTATGGGGCGATTCTGTATTCAGATACTTTGAGAAACAACTAATTTTAAAACCGTTTTTTGACGACTACTCATCTTTAGTTCAAGGTCGTGGGGACGTATTGCATATCCCTACAGTCCAAGAGGTGGCAAGTGCTACTAAAAACGCTAACGACTCTGTAGACTATACTGCTAACGTAGAAACTGATATTGATTTAGCGATAGATCAACACATTTACTCTGCAAAGCTCTTTGAAGATATAGCTCTCATACAGTCAAACGAGCAACTTTTTGATAAATACACTCAATCTATGAGTTACGCTTTAGCTAAGGCGGTAGATACAAAAATTGAGGAATTACTTCAGACACTCGGCACTACTCAAACACTAGCGGCTGATAATAGTATGTCTAATGCTGACATTGAAACCGCTATCGGTACTTTAATTAGTAACGATATTCCACAAGAAGAATGTGCTTTTTTTGTTAATCCTCTTATTTACGCTGACTTGCTTAACAGTAAATCATTTATTGCCGCACCAAATAGCCCGGCTAATTACGCTACATCTGGTGCTTTAGGAAATATTGTTCCTACCGGTTTCCAAGATAATGCAGTAATGAACTCAGGTTTAGTGGGCAATTTGTTTGGTATACCAGTTTTCACAAGCTCGCTCATACCAACGACTGCATCCACAGGAATTGAAGCGGCTTACTTAGTGCATAAATCTGCAATAGCAGTTGCAGTTCAGCAGGAGATTAGAGTCCAATCGTCCTACGATGTATCATATCTGGGGACAAAAGTTGTTGCCGACTTGATCTATGGAGCGGTTATTACAACTAGCAATCATGTTAAAGGAATCGAGTTTTTGAATCCTTAAACTCTAACAATCAAGGGCGGGTTTTATTGCTCGCCCTTTTTTAGGGAAAGTATTATGATAATTTTAAGAAAAGAAAACAACACTAGGCATACCAATAACCCTGAAGAAGCTCAAGAATGGATTTCAGATGGTTATGAAGTAATTAAAGGTGTTAAAGAATTAGCAAACGCTAAAAAGAAAAAACCAAAGGCAAAACCTAAGAAAAAATAATTTCTAATAGGCTCGTTCACGGTTTAATCCATTAACCTTAGAGAGGAAGAGAATAAATGGCAACTTCAAATTTACATAACTATTCAGCTCAAGAGGCACTAAACAGACTTGGTGGAGGTGGATACGATTATGTTACCAACGCTACAGTAAATTCTCATGTTTATGTAGCCATTCAAGCATTATCCGAAAATTGTGTTGTGACTGCAACTTCAAAAGATACTGACATTTGGGATTCGCTCTCAAGCGTTACGGTGTTAGCCGGTCAAACTATATACGGAGAATGGACTTCTGTTCAAATAGCGAGCGGTGATTTTGCAATAGTTTATAGGAAATCGAGTTAATTATGGCTAAAATTCATAAAAGAAGTGTTCAAGAAGCACTCAATACAACGGTAGGGGGAGAGTGGTCTGTAAATGGAGTAGGAACTGCAGGTAGTAGTGCTGATCCGGCAAATACTATTCATTTAGCATTAGCACCGACTACTGCTACTTTAGGGGTTCATTCAGCAGTTGAAATATATTTTAATTTTACAACATCTGAAACAAACGTAGATGCTAATAATGATTTAATTATTGCAAAAAATACAACTACCTATTTAACTATACCTCGTGGGTTAGGCAATACAGTTTATTTTAATTATAACTCAACAAGCACCACAACTGGTGCGGTTAGAACTGTGGAGATTTAGATGTTTATTCCAATGGGGGTCACGAACCCTGAAAATTTAGGTAATGGCGGTACAATAGATGGTGACTTAGTAATCACGGGTGACTTACAAGTATCAGGAGGCGGTAGTTTATCTTTTGACGAAATTATAGAAGGAACGCAAGTAATAGATGTAACTAGTACCGAGGCTTTACTAGTGCGAAAAAATGGTGATGGTGGAGACATACTTACAGTAGATACTACAAATTCAAAAGTTATAGCTACCGAATTAGACATTAGTGGCAACATTGATGTAGATGGAGTTACAAATTTAGATGCAGTTGATATTGATGGTGATGTGGATATTTCTGGTTCAATAACCAATGCTACTTGGACGGGCGATGTAATTGCTAGTGCTTATTTAGACTCTGATACTGCTCATTTAAGTGGCACTCAAACTTTTAGTGGCTCAAAGACTTTTTCGGCTAATACTATAATAAGCAGTACGAACCAATTACAATTTGGAGATGATGGAACGTATATACACCAATCTGCGGATGGAGTTTTAGATTTAGTTTCAGATACAGAAATAGAAATAAACGCTACTACAATAGATGTTAATGGTGCGATGGAAGTAAGCGGTGTTTTAACCGCTTCCGACGATTTGGTAGTTAGTGATGAATTAAGACCTTACGAAATAAGAGCTGATGGAACTAGTGGTATTAGATTGGCAAATAGTCAAGGTGGTATTGTTGGTTACTTAGGTTTGAGGAGTAGTGGCAATTATGGATCGGGTTTAAAGTTAGAAGATGATATAGGATCTGTAATATTTGGAAGCGACTCAGACTATTCTGCTAAATACGACTCTGGTTCAGATGCCTTAGAAATTATTGAAGGAATTACAAGTGCAAGTGAAACTGTACTATTCAGTTTAAGTTCTTCTACCACAGAAGTTAATACTGCAACTACAAATTTTAATGGAACTGCAATCAACTTTGAAAGCACATCGTCAGATGCTCCTATTTTAACCATAAAAAACACCCATTCTGGTACTGGGTCTCCAAGATTGTATTTCAACCATGCAAGTTCAAGCCCTGCTGATAATGATGAAATTGGACAAATTCGGTTTTATGGTCTTAATGATGCTGGTACGCCCGTGAGTGATGTCTATGCAAAAATTAAAGTTAATCAAGCTGATGTAAGTAGTGGATCTGAAGATGGTAAGATGAGTTTTGAATTAATGCAAGCAGGATCAAATTTAGACATTTTAACATTGGAATCTATTGGTGCTACTTTCTCTAATAATGTCTTCGTTTCAGGCGATAGTAAGTTGTATTTTGGCGATACGGGAACATACTTATATCAATCTGCTGATGGAGTTTTAGATTTGGTTTCAGACACAGAAATTGAATTAACTGCTGGTCTGGTGGACATCAATACAACAACCTTAGACATTAATGGGACTGCTATTAATTTTGAAAGTAGTTCAGCAGATTCGCCAACCTTAACCATTAAAAACACACATGGCGGAAGTGGATCGCCACAATTACATTTCAATCACGATAGTGGTTCACCGGCTGACAATGATGAATTAGCAAAATTAATTTTTTATGGCGATGATTCTGCTGGAAATAGCGATGGATTTGCCTCTATAAGTGTGCATGCTACAGCGGTAACTAGCGGATCTGAATCGAGTAAAATAACTTTTAATAACTGTTCTGGTGGAACTTTTGCTAATAGTTTTGTTTTGGATGGGGATTCTAAAATAAGTCTTAGTAATAATGATTCTGGAACTTCTAACACAGTTTTTGGGAAATCAGCAGGTAATATAGATAGTAACTCTAACTATAACACATTTGTAGGCGAAAATTGTTCTGATGCGTCTATGAATGGTGCTACATCCAATACTGCTATAGGATATAGTTCCGCAAGTGGATTAACAAGTGGCGACAATAATGTAATGGTAGGATCTACGTCGGGGCAATCTGCTACAACTTCTTCAAAATCAGTTTATGTTGGTGCTAGAGCTGGCGAAGGTGCAAACCATAATCATAATACCTATGTGGGGTACGAAGCAGGGTTAGTGAGTGGCAATTCTGATAATACTGCGGTGGGATATTTGGCTATGGGTTCCGGCTCTAATGGTTATTCAAATGTCGCTATTGGACGAGAAGCATTA
>VTLG01004540.1_pt1 | contig 18767 bp, 24 predicted proteins | sample 4694571 | NCBI WGS metagenome assembly VTLG01 (sample SAMN12604809, study PRJNA352737) | marine metagenome | biome: ENVO:00000447; feature: ENVO:00000209|ENVO:00000569|ENVO:01000036; material: ENVO:00002151; isolation source: viral sequences binned using virsorter ...
AATCCTCACTTTCAAGCGGCAACTCCTTCAGGGAGTGGAAGTGTGAGTAATGTGGGAAAGGTTGACGCAAAACCTTTTAATATTGCGGATTTAGATATGACAAATCCTGAAGATAGGAAGCGATATGCTGAATATAGAAAGGAAAGGGATACGAAGCCCACAGTCATAAAATTAACTTAATATTAAAAGGAGATTAGCTATGGCTAACGAAACGACTAGTAGTACTATCTCGGAACTATATACCGAGATTATTGCTGAAGCATTGTTTGTAGCACAAGAACGATCTATTATGAGAGGTCTTGTAAAAAACTATACAATCGCTGGTGGTGGAAAATCTGTTGAAGTTCCTATATATGCTTCTGTAAGTGCAGCGGCAGTATCAGAGGCTTCTGATTTATCTAACACAGCAGTAAACCCAAGTTCTGTTACTATTACAGCATCAGAAGTTGGAATCATGACTACACTAACTGATTTAGCAAGAAACTCAGCATCAAGAAATGTTGCTAGTGATATTGGTAGATTATTTGGTGAAGCAATCGCTAAAAAAATTGACACAGACTTAACTGCATTATTTGATGGTTTTTCAACAAGTGTAGGTGGGGCTGGAACTGAATTAACAGTAGCAAAAATATTTGAAGCGGCTGCAACTTTAAGACAAGCTGGAGTACCAGCACCATATTATGGTGTTTTCAATCCAAAAGTTATTTACAATGTTAAAAAATCTTTAACTAATACTTTTGTAAATCCTAATGGTGGCGACCTTCAAAATGAAGCTATGAGAACAGGATTCATAGGTCAAATTGGCGGAGTTCAAATATTTGAAACATCAAATGTTGATGGAACAACTGATACAGATAACTGTAAAGGTGGAGTTTTCTCTCAAGATGCTTTAGGACTTGCTATGATGCAAGACTTAAAAATTGAAACTCAAAGAGATGCGAGTTTGAGAGCAGATGAAATCGTTGCAACTGCTGTATATGGTGTTTCAGAATTACATGATTCTTATGGCATTGAAATGCTAAACGAATCAGTAATTAACTAATAACACTTTTCTTATGGCGGAGAAATCCGCCATAGGATATAAAAGGAGATATTATGAGTTTTGTTAATTTAAAAAAAGGAAGTAAAATAATCAAAAGAAGTAAGAGTGATTATGAGGCAAATAAAAATGTTTGGGAACATAGAGGTTGGTCTTTAGCAGACGATAAACCAGAAAAACCTAAAAAGAAAAAAGGTAAAAAATAATGGCTACATCACAATTCGGAGTAGCTAATAGTGATGTTCAGGGCATACAACCTGATATATTAGGTTATGGCATTACTGACTTTGGTACTCAACTACAATATGCAGAAGATGATGTACTAAGAAAAATAAGAGCCGAATGGTGGGAAAGATACAGACATACAGTACGATTTAAAGATATTACAAAAGTTACATCTGTTGAAATGACAGATACCAAACTAACTGATGCACAATGGAAAAGATCAGTAGTATATAGGGCATTAGCAGAGTACATTTTTCCACAGCTAACTAAATGGAAAGATGGAAATTCAGGAGATGGGAAAGATTCTTTTCAAGTGCAAATAGATTTTTATAGAGATAGATTTAATGAAGAATTTCAATCTGTTTTAAAAGATGGTGTTGAATATGATGAAGATGGTGGCGGATCAGTTTCTAATAGTGAAAAAGAAGCTATACATACTTTACGACTTGTTAGATAATGGTTGCAGATGTTAAGATTAAAGCTAATACAATAAATGTTTCTAATTATATAAAGAAACTACAACGAACAATACCAAGAGATATTACTAAAGCATTAAATAAAGTTTCTGCATATGCGGTAGATCAAATTCAAACCAAAACACAAAAAGGACAAAAACCTGATGGTGGAAATTTTGAAGGATATTCTGAAACATATAAAAGATCAGAACAATTTAAAAAGAAAAAAAATAAATTTGTTGACTTAACTTTTCATGGTCATATGTTTAATTCTTTAACATGGAAGGTAAGAAGAACATCATCTACATTATTTTTTAGAAGAAAATCAGAGCAAATTAAGGCTTATGTTCATGATCAAGGTGTTGGACAAATGCCTAGACGACCTTTTTTTGCTATTGGACGAAAGGATGAAGATAAGATAAGAGATATGTTTTTAAGGAATATTAGATTATGAGTGAAAGAGAAGATATTGCTGGTGATATAATTACAAAACTAGATGCTGTTTCTAGTCCTATTGAATTAAAAAAGATAACTAGAGAGCCATTTGATCCTGAAGAATTATCAAATGCTCAATTTCCAGCCTGTTATGTGCAAAGTGGTGATGAAACTAGAGAGCCTAGCACTATGGGTGCAGTTGGAACAGGAAAAAGGCAAGGAACAATAGATTTTGTTGTTGTTGGGTTTGTTAAAGGAACTACAAGCAATATTGACACATTAAGAAACCAATTAATTGAGGTTGTAGAAGAAACATTAGATGCTGATATAACCAGAAATGGCAATGCTTTAAATACTGAGATTGTTGAAGTGAGTACAGACGAAGGGGAAATTTATCCTTATGGTGGTATTAGAATTGTGGTAAGAGTTTTATATCAATTTGTTAGAGGCACAGCATAATTGATAAAATATATTTTGACTAATTTTGTAAAAAAGGTTAGTTAAAGAATAACAAGGAAGTAATTTATGGGAACAAACAGAGTTATTTTAGTATCACCAAATAATGGAACTGAAAGAGAAGTTTTTTCTTATGAAGTTGAAAATCTTGTTAAGCATGGGTGGAAAGTGAAAGGTGCAAAACCTCAACTGAAACCAGAAACTAAACCTAAACCAAAAACAGAGGAGTAAGATATGGCTAACCATACAGGACAAAGTGGTACAGTTAAACTAGGCTCAAATGCTGTCGGTAGTGTTTCAGGATTTTCACTTGACACTACAGGAGATGTAATTGAGAATTCAAATCTTGGATCAACTGCTAGACAATATTTGGCTGGTAGAACAAGTTGGTCTGCAAGTGTTGAAGCACATTTTGACGAAACAGATACTAATGGACAACAAGCATTAACAGTTGGTAGTTCAGTTACTTTGAATCTTTACCCAGAGGGTTCAGATTCAGGCGACTACTATTGGTCTGGAACTGCTTTAGTTACAGGTGAATCTCATTCTGTAACATTAGATGATACAATTAAATCATCTTTTACAGCACAAGGCACAGGAGTATTAACTAGAAGTACAGTATAATTGAATGGCTGAAAAAATAGACTTTTTTGAGGGAGTTAAAGGACACTTTGAATCTCTTGAAACCAAAATTATAGAAGTTCCTGAATGGGGACTAATAGGCGACAAAGCTATTTATAGTAAGCCATTTAATATGCAAGAAAAGGCAAAACTTTTCAAAGGTGCTAATGATAGCGACCTTAATGTTCTTATTGATGTTATTATTACTAAATCACTAACCAAAGATGGCGACAAAATGTTCACTTTAGAACATAAAATGCCTTTCAAATTAAAAGCCGATACAGATGTTATTGCAAAAGTTTCAAATGCAATTATGCAATCTGAAACATCTGATTTATCTACACTTAAAAAAAAATAAAAAATACATCTGAAATTTATAATGTACTTTCTCTAGCAGAAGTATTGCATAAGACTGTAAGTGAAATCTTGCAAATGTCAGTTACAGAGTTTAATATGTGGATGGCTTATTTTGATTTAAAAAAAGAAGAACAAGATAGGCAAAACAGAATTGCTCAAATGAAAAGAAAATAATGGCTACAAAAAAAGTAAATATTGACATAGTTGCTAAAGATAAGTCCAAACAGGCACTTAAAGGAGTTCGTGGCAATCTTGATAGTGTAAAAAAATCAGTCTTTAATCTTCGTAATGCTTTTATTGGTTTGGGAACAGGAATGGCTGTCCGTTCTCTTGTTAAAACAGGAATGGAAATTGAAAGTCTAAAAGTAAGATTAAAATTTTTATTTGGTACAGCAGAAGAAGGAGCAAAAGCATTTGATGAAATGTCAAAATTTGCCGCAAAAGTACCATTTTCATTAGAAGAAATACAAAAAGGTGCTGGTGTTTTAGCTGTTGTTTCTAAAGATGCTGAAGAACTTAAAAGAAATATGGAATTAACAGGTAATGTTGCGGCTGTAACAGGACTTGATTTTAAAACTACTGCTGAACAAATTCAACGATCACTTTCTGCTGGTATATCTGCCGCAGATTTATTTAGAGATAAAGGTGTTAAATCAATGCTTGGTTTTTCTGCTGGTGCTAAAGTATCAGTTGAAGAAACTAGAGAAGCATTTGATAGAGTATTTGGTTCTGGAGGAGAATTTTCTGGAGCAACAGATGAATTAGCACAAACATTTGAGGGAACTTTATCTATGATTGGAGATAAGTTCTTTAATTTTAAAAGAACTATTTTAGAAGCTGGTTTTTTTCCAGAATTAAAAAAACAATTTGGAGATTTAGATAAATTTTTAGCTGATAATTCAGATACTATAGAAGATATTGCTGTTCAATTAGGAGAGGGTTTAGCTAAATCAGTTGTAGCATTATCTGAGTCAGTAAAATTTGTAGCAGATAATTTTAAAATATTAAAAGCGGCAGTTGGTGGATTTATTGCATTTAAACTCGCTGGAACTGTATTAAAAATTGCTTCTGCATTAAGAAAAATGCAATTAACTTTAATTGGTATAACTGCTTTATCAGGGAAAAAAGGTTTGGGTTTAGTTGCAATTTCTATTGGAGCAATGACAACAGCCGCAATGTTATTGCCTGATCCTTTAGAAAAAACATTTAATGAATTTTCAAAATTAACAAAACCAGACCTTAAAAAGAAAATTAATCAAATAACAGAAGAAATAACAAAACTAGAAGAAGAAAATAAAAAATTAGGTGAAACACTTGAAGGTTTAAAGCCTGAAATAGAACTACCAACTTTAGATACAGATGAATTAGATGAATTTAAAGATAAAGTAATACCAATTCCTCCTCTTTATGATGGCATAACAAAATCAATGCTAACTAATACTGAAACTATAGCAAAATTAAAAGCAGAATTAGAAGTGCTAAATAAAATAATGGATGCTCATAATGAAAGTGCTAAAGATATGTTTCCACCACTTGAACCTAATGCTTGGATTGATGGTTCACTAGCAAAAGCACAAAAGAAAAATAATGAAGAAACTGAAAAACTAATAGAAACACATGGAATACTAGATAATGATTTAAAAGATTTATTTCCTACTCTTACTGCATACAAAGAAGCACTAAATAAAATAGGAGAAGCATATGAATTTGTTGATACAACTTTACAAGATTTTTTAGATAAAGAAAAACAATTAGAAATGATGGATGAAACAGGCATTTTTAATGAAGATACATTTGATCCTACAAGAATACAATCTTTTATAACTGGATTTAAAGAAGCTATGTCAGAAGGTGCTAATGCAATGGAAAGATTTAAAGATGCTGGAAAACAATCATTTGCAGAATTAGAAAAAACATTAACTGATTTTGTTATGACAGGTAAATTAAATTTTGAAGATTTTGCAAGAACAGTTATAAGATTAATTGTTGAAGCATTAATAGGAAATGCTATTCAAAGTGCTATTTCTAAGTCCTCAGAACTTTTTAAAGTTAAAGCTATAAAAGAGGGAATGATTAATGTTTATAAAGGTGCTTTAGAAACTTTTGCTTCAATACCTTTTCCATTTAATATTGCGGTAACAGGATTAGCAATAAAAATGGGTATGAATTTATTAAATAGAATAAAAGGTTTTGAAAAAGGAGGCAGACCTCCAATAAATAAACCTAGTATTGTTGGAGAAGGTGGTGCTGAATTATTTGTACCAGATTCTGCTGGTACTATTATTCCTAATAATCAACTAGGTGGTGGAAAACCTGTAACAGTTAATTTTAATATTAATACAGTAGATGCTAGAGGATTTAATGAATTATTAATTAATAGTAGAGGGGTAATAGTAAATATGATTAATAATGCTGTTAATGAAAAAGGAAGGGCGGCAATTATATGAGTGGTGCATTACCTAACACAGATTTTGAAGCTATTAATATTAAGAGTAATCAAAAAACTTTAGTAAGTGAAACAGATAGTGGAAAAACATTTAGACGACAAGTTCAAGGTCAAAGATGGTCTTTTACAATTAAATATCCACCTATGACTCGTTCTGACTTTGCTCCAATTATGGCTTTTATAATTAAACAACGATCACGAAAAGAAAATTTTACAGTTACTTTCCCAAGTTATCTTAATGCTTTAGGTAATGAAACAGGTTCACTTTTAGTTGATGGAGTTCATGCTGTTGCTGATACAACTATTGCTATTGATGGTTTTGCTGGTGATGGTGCTGGAAGATTAAAAGCTGGTGATTTTATAAAATTTAATTCGCATAGTAAAGTTTATATGGTTGTTGCTGATGCCACAAGTTCAAGTAATGCTTGTACTGTTACAATAGAGCCACCATTAACAACTGCTTTAGCTAATAATGGTGCTGTTACTTATGATTCAGTTCCTTTTACTGTTCACATGAATTCTGATGTGCAAGAGTTTGAAACAGGTGCTATTGATAGTTCTGGTAATCTTTTATTTAGTTATGAGTTAGATGTTATTGAGGCAATATAATGGCAAGAGGTTTATCAGCTAATGTTAAAACTGAATTAGCAACAGGCAATATTAGTCCTGTTTTTTTAGTTCATTTAGGTTTTGCTACACCAATATATTTAACTAATTGTGCTTTTCCTTTAACCTCTAGTGTTTCAGGTAGTTCTGTTACTTATACTGCTTCTGGTCATTTACGATCTATAACAGGAGTAAGTGAAACTAATCAACCAACAAAAAATTCTTTAGCAATACAATTATCAGCAGTAGATCAAACATATTCAGCAGTAGTTTTAGGAGAAAATGTTATAGGAAAAGAAGTTAAAATTTATAGAGGATTATTAGACAGTTCTAATGCTTTAATATCTGATCCATTTTTATTATTTTATGGAACAATAGATGAATATAAAATTGTTGATACAACTGATACAGCAAATGTAATTATTAATGTAACCTCACATTGGGCAACATTTGATAAAGAAAGTGGAAGAACAACTTCTGATAATTCACAACAAAGATTTTTTAGTGGCGATAAAGGTATGGAGTTTGCGGCTCTAAATATTTTAGATTTAAGATGGGGGAAAGCTGATGTCTAGTTATCATTTTTATGAAGCGAAGAATGAAGATACTGATGAAATTTTTGAAATATTAAAAAATTTTGAAGAAGAAGTTAAGGAATTAAATTATCCAAAAGTAGATAACGATAAATTAAAATCAAGAATATTTTATTTTATAGAAAAAGGTAAAATTTTAATGGTTAAAAATTTAGATAAAAATAAATTAATAGGTGTATCAGTAATGCACAATACAGAATATTTATGGAGTAAAGAAAATATTTTAAATGTTCAGGTTATATATGTATTACCAGAATATAGGTCATTAGAAATATTTAATAACATTATGAAAATAATTAAAACACAAGCAAATAAAAAAGCAATTCATTTAAGTATTTCAACAAAACTTGTTGCAAGTAAATTATTAGAAAGAGTTGGATTTGAGCAAATGGGTGGAATTTGGAGAATGAAATAAATGTGTGATGTACCTGATTTTATAGAAGATGTTATCGGTGATGTAATTGATGTCATAGTAGATATTGTTGATAGTGTTATATCTTGGATAGTTCCAATTCCAGAAATACCAGATTTTGGCGAATTAGATAATACAGCTAAAGGAGTATTATTAAATAAAAAATCTTCTAATAGTGGCATACCAATAATTTATGGAACAAGAAAAGTAGGTGGTAATTTAGTTTTTATGGAAACATCAGGAACTGATAATGAATATCTATATGCAATTTTAGTTTTAAGCGAAGGAGAAATTGATGATATAACTTCTATTTTTGTAAATGATAATATTGTTACTTGGTCTGGAGATTTAGCAGATAACACAGAAAGAACAGTAAATAGTAGTGATTCTAATTTTTATAAAGCTGATCCAAATGATCCAGATTCATCAGCAGAAAGTTTAATAACAGTAAGACCACATTATGGTACTGATAGTCAAACTTACGATACATTAGTTGGTGGTTTAACTTCTTGGACTAGCAACCATAGATTAAGAGGTTTAGCTTATATATCTTTAAAGTTTAAATGGAATAGTGATGCTTTTGGTGGTGTACCTCAAGTTCATGCACTAGTAAAAGGAAGAAAAATTTATAATCCAAATTTAGATGGAACATTAACAGGTGGTTCAGGCTCTCATAGAGCAGATACATCAAGCACATGGGAATATTCTGATAATCCAGTTTATCAATTATTAGATTATTTACGAAATACTCGTTTTGGTATGGGTATTGCTAATAGTTATTTTGATACAAATTTTGCTGATTGGCAAACTGCTGGTGATGTTTGTGATGCAAATATAACTCCTTATTCTGGTGCAAGTCAAATTGATTTAATGGATAGTCATGCAGTTGTTGATACATCTAAAAAAGCAATACAAAATGTTAAAAATTTTTTAACAGGTTGTAGAGGATTATTAAATTATACCTCTGGAATTTATAAAGTATTAGTAGAAACAACTGGTAGTGCTACTATAACTTTAACTGAAGATAATATTATTGGTGGTATTCAAGTATCTTCTAAAAATAAAAATTCACGATTTAACAGAGTATTAGTTGCTTTTATCAATCCAGATAAAAATTATCAATCTGATGAAGTTCAATATCCACCTATTGATGATTCTGCTGAAGCAAGTGCAGATCAACACGCAAATATGAAAACTGCTGATGGTGGTATAGTTTTAGAAGGACGATTTGATTTTCCTACAATAACAAGTCCTTATCAAGCAAGAGAAATGGCAGAAATAATATTACGAAGATCAAGGTCAAGTTTAGATGTTTCTTTAAAAGCTGATGGTAATGCGTTAGAATTATCAATAGGCGATATAGTAAATATAACTCATGCTAGTACAGGCTTTTCTGCAAAACCTTTTAGAGTTCAAGCAATGACTATAGCAAGTGATATGACAACAAGTTTAACTTTATCAGAACATCAAGATTCATATTATACTTTTGGAACACAAACAGCAGTAGCAACAATACCAGATACAACCTTACCTAATCCTTTTAGTGTTTCTCCTCCAGCGAGTGTTACTTTAACAGATGAATTAATTTTATATAATGAGGGAACTGCTTTAACAAGATTAAATATTACTGTTGGTGCAAGTCCAGATAAATTTACTCAATATTATCAAATTGAAACAAAATTAAGCACAGAATCAGATTATAAAATTATTGCTAAAGGAACACAGTTAAAATATGAAATGTTAAATGTTATTGATGATAAAACTTATAATGTAAGAGTAAAAGCTATTAATGGATTTGGAGTTAGTTCAAGTTATACATCTGCTAGTAGATTGATTGTTGGTGCAACTGAGCCACCAAATGATGTAGAAAATTTTTCAGTTAATATGCAAGGTTCAAATCAAATGCAATTAAATTGGGATGCAGTAAGTGATTTAGATGTATCGTATTATGAAATTCGTTATCAAAATGTAACAAGTTCGGCACAATGGAATAAATCTAATAATTGGCTTCAAGTTCCTAGAACAAGTGGAACAACAAAAACTACTAATGCTAAAACAGGTGCTTTTTTAATTAAAGCAGTAGATAAATTAGGAAACGAATCAAATAATGAAACAATAATCTATTCTAATATTTCTAGCTTACAAGCATATAAAAATTTACAAACTTTAACAGAAGATTTAACTTTAGGTACTTATGATGGTGATGTTGCTTTAACAGATGCTTCAGGAACAAATTCTATTGTTCTTGATACAATAACTGACTTTGATTCTACTGTTGGAAATTTTGATAGTCCTAGTGGAGATTTTGATTTAGGTGGAACTGATGTAACATCTAATCCTAATTATTATACAGCTAATATTGACAATGAAGGTTTTTACACTTTAAATTCTTCTTTATCACTAAGTGCAATTTATGATGTATCCTTCACAAAAAATTTAACCATTGATCAAATTGAAGACCCGTACGATTTATTTGATTCAGGACGAGGCTTTTCAAATTTTGATGATGCACCAGCACCTTTTGATGGTAATGATCCAACTAATGCAATACAAAGTTTACAAGTTGCTACATCTAATTCTAGTCTAGGAGATGCTACAACTTTCTATTCTTTAAATGCTTCAACAACTTATAAAGGAAGATATTTTAAATTTAGATTGCGAATGGCAAATAAGAATAATAAAGTTAGGGGTTTTGTAAGCGGAATAAGTATTAGTGTTGATATGGAAAAAAGAAATGAATCAGGTGAAGATATTGCAAGTACCACAGGAACAAAAGCTATCACTTACACTAATGCTTTTTATTCCTCACCAGCAGTTGGTATATCTGCTCAAAATATGGCAACAGGCGACACCTATACAATAAGTTCAAAAAGTGCGACAGGTTTTTCTATTGCATTTACAAATTCATCTGGGAGTGGTATTAATCGCACATTTGATTATGTTGCTCAAGGTTATGGGTTGAAATCATCTAGTTAATAATGATATAGAGGTATTATGAGTCAAGTTTCAGATGTAAGTATAGCGAATCAAGGTTTCTCAGCCTTTCGTACAGAATTAAATAATATTTTAGGTGCAATAAACACTACTCATATTGGGAGTTCTGCTCCATCAAGTTTGGCACAAGGTAGTTTGTGGATTGATACATCTGCTGGTGCTACAGGTTGGATTTTAAAATTATATGATGGCTCAGATCATATTGCTTTAGGCACAATTAACTCAACAGCAAATACTGTAGATTGGACAGATAGTTCAGTAACATTTGATATTGTTAATGACACAAGTCCTCAATTAGGTGGTAATTTAGATACTAATTCACATAATATTATAATTGATGATGCTCATTTTATTTCTGATGAAAATAATAACGAGCAAATTATATTTCAAACAACTGCTTCAGCAGTAAATGAATTAGAAATAACGAATGGTGCGACAGGTAATGCACCAATATTAGGAGCAAGTGGCGAAACAAATGTAGATTTACATATTAAGCCAAAAGGGTCTGGCGAAACTGTTATTGGTTCTGGGGGTGCTGCTGCTACTTTAACAACAAGCGGAGCATATGATTTAGTTTTAGATACTAACAAAGGAACAAATTCAGGAAATATAACTATAACTGACGGAGCAAATGGAGATATAGATATTACTACTAATGGTACAGGAAAAATTAAATTTAATGATTTAGCTTATATTCCTCAACAAGCATTAACATCTTCATCAAATGCTGTTGCTTGGGACACACAAGCTAAACCAAATGCTTATCATCAAACTTCAGAAAATACGACTTTCTCTGCACCGACAAATGGTGTTGAGGGTGCTTTTATTTGTTTAGAAATTAATTACAATGGCTCACATACTATTGGTTGGAACACAGTTTTTGAATTTGCGGCTTCCACCGAGCCAACTGAAACTGCTACTGATGGCAAAACCGATATTCATGTCTTTAGATATAATGGTGCTATTTGGCAAGAAGTAGGTAGAACAATGAATTTAAGTGAGAGTTAAGATATGTATGCAATAGTAGAAAGTGGTAACATTACCCAAACATTTAATAATCCTAGAAAATTAGTTATTAATAATATTCGTTATTCAACAAAAATTTATTCTTTATGGTCAGTAGATGAAAAAAAGGCGATTGGGTTATATGAAGTAGAATATGATAACACGAATAAAAAAGATGAAGATTGGTATATTAATACAAATCAAACATTAACCTATGATTCTAGTGCTGATAAAGTAACCGCAAGTTATGGGACGGCAACAGCTAAAGCAATAGCTGATAGAAATGGAACAGATGATGATGGTGTTGAATTAGATCCTGTTGTTGTTATTAAAGGCCTTAAAACAATTAAAAAAGAAATGATAAATGATCAATGCGAAGGTATTTTAAGACCTAGTGATTGGCGAGTTATTAAAGCAAAAGAAACAGGCGGTACAATGAATAGTGGTTGGAAAACTTGGAGAGCAAGTGTTAGAGCAAAATGTAACTCTATGCAAACACAAATAGATAATGCTAGTGATGTTGATGCTTTGGCTACTTTGTTTACTTACACCGAACAAGAAGATGGTTCATTTACAAGACCACTAGGCGAATTTCCTGTGAAGGAATAACCAATGCCTTTAATTCTTCCCGCAAACACATTATCTAGTGGTTATGATATAGATAATTCACTTAGATTTAATGATGGAGATAACAGTTATTTAGAAAGAACTTTTGATTCTGGAGGGAGCAGAAGAAAATTTACAGTAAGTTTGTGGGCAAAAAGAAGTGAATTATCTTCTGGCAATCAGCCTCTTTGGGCAGCAGCGGGGTCAAGTGGAGGTCAAATTTCTTTAGTTTATGATTCTAATGATAAATTAATATTAAGAGAGTATAATACTACTGATGAAGAAGTTCTTAATTTAGTCACAAACACATTATTTCGTGATCCAGCCGCTTGGTATCATATAGTTGCGGCAGTAGATACAACTCAAAGCACAAATACTAATAGAGCAAAACTATATGTAAATGGAGAATTACAAACTTTAGGAACAGCGACTTATCCAAGTGAAGATTATGATTTACTTATGAATAGCACAACAAACACAGGAAAATTTTTTGTTGGTAATCAAACTTATTCAAGCACAAGCACAGTTTTTGATGGGTACATTGCAGAATTTTTTTTTATTAATGATTCTCAATTAGCAGCAAGTAGTTTTGCTGAAACAGATGATAATGGAGTTTGGATACCTAAAGATGTAAAAGATGATTTAACTTTTGGAACTAATGGACTTTATATGGAGTTTAAACAATCAGGCACAGGCACAGATGCAAGTGGTATGGGTGCAGATACAAGTGGTGAAGACCATCATTTTGCAGTCAATAATTTAACAGCACAAGATCAAACAACAGATACACCAACAAATAATTTTATGACACTTAATACTTTGCATACAAATTCAAGAGGGAGTTTTTCAGAAGGTAATGTTAAAGTCACAACAAATGTTCAAGGTTCTTCACCTTATGGACAAGTAGAGTTTGGTAATTTTTATGTTAACAAGGGTAAATGGTATTATGAAGTTTTTGTTGCAGATCATGGAGGCGGTGGAAATCTTGCTTTTGGTTGGAGTGAAAGAGCTGAAGTTGGTAATTATGTTAATGGACATAATAATCAAGGAAGTGCTGGAAATGTTTTATATCAAAAAGGTGGAAACATATTAATAGGTTCATCACATAACCAAGCAACAGGTGTTGATTCTTTTACAGATAGCGACATTGTAGGAGTAGCTTTAGATTTAGATAATAATAAAATATATTTTCATAAAAACGGAAATTATCAAGATGATCCTACACCAGCACCAGCAAGTAATAATGGTAGAGCAATAGTTTCATCTTATAATAATTATTGGACACCTTTTATAAGTAAAGATGACACAAGTAATAATGCAACTGGAAATTTTAATTTTGGCAATCCTATAAATACACCTTCAAGTGGTAATGCAGATGATAATGGGTATGGAAACTTTGAGTATGATGTTCCTACAGGATTTTATTCTTTATGTACTAAAAATTTAGCGGAGTTTGGATAATGGCTTATACAACAATAGATGATCCATCAGCATATTTTCAGACAGCTTTATATTCTGGTGATTCATCATCTGTAACTGTTACTAATGACGGTAATTCTGATTTACAACCAGATTGGTTGTGGTTTAAAAAAAGAAATACTACAGGTGACCACAATACATTTGATACAAGCAGAGGTTTAACTGAAAGACTATTTCCTAATTTAGCTTCAGCATCAGATTCAGGTTCAAATGGCATTTCCGCTTTAACTGATGGTTTTACTTCAGGTACATTTTATGGTGATGTTAATGGTGCTGGAAATACTTTTGTAACTTGGCAATGGAAATGTAACGGTGGCACAGAAACTCACTCACAATCTGAAAGTGGTAGCAATATAGCTTGTTCAGTACAAGCAAATACAACTGCTGGATTTTCTATTGTTACTTATACAGGAACAGGTACAGCAGGTCATACTTTTTTACATGGTTTAGGTTCAGCACCTCATTTAATAATTATTAAATGTAGAAGTGTAGGACATCATTGGAGAGTATATCATCATAAAAATACTTCAGCACCACAAACAGATGCTTTAAGTCTTAACCAAACTGATGCAACTAACGATCAAGATTATTGGTGGGATGACACAGCTCCTAATAGTACAGAAATTGCATTAGGAAATGGTGATAGTGGATTAAATGATGATGGTGCAACTCATGTAGCTTATTGTTTTAAAGAGATACAAGGCTACAGTAAATACGGAACTTACGAGGGTAATAGTAATGCAGATGGAACATTTGTTTATACAGGATTTAAACCAGCTTGGTTAATGATAAAAAATATATCTGCAGCACAAAGTTGGTGGATATTTGATAATAAAAGACAAGGGTATAATGGTGGAGATGTAAGGCTTAGAGCAGATAGAAATACTGCAGAGGATACAGGGTCAAAAGTAGATTTTGTATCTAATGGCTTTAAATGGAGAGATGGTGATAATGCTTGGAATTATTCTGGTAATGATTTTATCTATATGGCATTTGCAGAAAGCCCATTTGTATCTAGTAAGGGAGTTCCATGTACAGCAAGATAAATCCTAAATGCCCTGAATGTGGCTGTGATAATTGTATCTGTGAAGATGGTTGCGATTCATGTGGAGCATAAATGAAAATAGAATTATCAATAAAAAATATTTTAATAGCTGTAGGGTTAATTAGTGCCGCTTGTGGTAATGTTTTTATAGTAGGTAAATTATTTTCTGATTTTGAATTATTAAAAACAAATATAGAAGATGTTCAAGCTAATCAAAATGTGCTTGAATTAAAAAATGAAATTTTAGAAAACTCTTATAAGATCAAATCGCTAAGATTAGAAATAGATGGTGATTTTGAATGAAAAGTCCTGTTATAATTGGAATAATATTAGCAACAATAATAATTTTTTTTCTTAATAGTATGATGAACTCTGTTCTTGGTGCTGACACAAATACTGTTTCTTCAACTGTAGTAACTGATAAAGCACCACCAACAGCTAATGCTCCAAGTGTTGTTGTAAATAATTCTGATATTTGTAAAACAGCAACGAGTGGTGCAGTACAAACTCAAATTTTTGGTATCGCTAGTGGTATCACAATTACAGATGAAAACTGTGAAAGAATTAAACTTGCTCGTAGTTTATATTCTATGGGAATGAAAGTTGCGGCTGTTTCAACATTATGTACTGACCATAGAGTGTTTGATGCTATGTGGTTTGCTGGAACTTATTGTCCTTATGATTCAAAGATAGGAACAGAAGCAAAACAAGGTTGGGAAGAAAATCCAGAATTAGTACCAGAAGGAAGTGTTGTATTTGCTAATAAAGAATTAACTAAAAAAGAAATAAAGGAAGTCAAAAATGACCAATTTGCGAAATTTATTATATCTGCTATGGCTTTGTGGATCGGTTTCCCTATCCTTTTCTAGTAAAGCTGTAGATTGTACAACTGACACCATAGGTCTTTGTACTCCAACGATAGAAGAAATAATTGAAGAATCTATAACAGAAGAAATTATTCATGAAGCAGATGGAATAACAATAATAACAACTACAACAACTGACATTACAACAACTACTATTATTAATGAGGACTCTGGAGATTTATTAGATGGTGATAATAATTATGTAACCTCAAAATTTGAGGGCGATATGGATATTGATTGGGGTGGTCAAGGTTCTGCTTCAATGCCTAGTGGTTCTGGTTGCGGAAATTTAGGAACTGATAAATGTGCTAGAATTACAGGTTCAGGTAATTCTACATCAATAATGGGTGTTCCTAATATGGGAACTACTTTTATTCAAACAGTAGATATATCAAATCTTAATATAACTAAAGGTGGGGAAACTAACTACACAATCAAAGTAGATAAACAAGATGCAAGTGATTCTATTTATATGCACATTACAGGTAAAAATGGAAATACAAATGTTTTTAGTGGTACTGATATTTTATCTGCTAGTGGCACAAATTCTGGTTATCAATCTTATGAAGGTGGTTGGGATTTTTCAGGAAGTTTAACTACTGTCATTATAGAAATAGGAGGTAGGGATATTAGTCTAAGCATTTCTCCCTTGTTTGATGATGTTACAGTCTCCGTGTTATTTAATGCTGTCAATACCATTATCAGCCAAGAAATAACATCAGTTGAAATGTTTATAGCTTTAAACATAGATGCTCCTGAAGATGTTATTGATTTTGTTGAAGATGTATTTGAATCAAATGATATGGTTGAAACTAATGAAGGATATGAATTAGAGCCAATTACTATTGATGAACCTACTTATAATGAGGTTGAACTAGAAATTCAAGAAATAGAAATTGCTGAAATTGAAGTTGAAGTTATGGAAATGGAAATACAAGTTGAAGCAGAGTTAGAGTTAGAGATTGAGGAAGTTGTTGAAGAAACGATTGAGGTAACAGAAGATATAAAAGAAGAAGCACCGCAAGAATTGGAATCACAAGAAAAAACAAAAGAGGAAGAAACTGAATCAACAAGCGAAGTAGTTGAAGAAAAAAAAGAACAACCAATAGAAAAAGAACAAGAAAAAAAAGAAGAAGTTGAGAAACCAAAAGAAATAGCGAAGAAAGAATCATCTAAAGAAAAAGCTGTTAAAAAAATTATGAAAAAAATAGACGATAAAAAAAGATATGATGATGTAAGCCAAACTAAAACTCTTGTTGTTATGCAAGTATTAGGCAACACTAGAACCTTTTTTGATACTCAACAAGCATTAAATGATAGGGTTGATTTTTTTTCAGATGTTACTTTACCAGATACAGTTATATCTGATAATAATATAGCGAGTTATTTTTTATTTGCGGGAAGTGATGGATTAATGAACGATATAATAGACAGCCAATGGCAGACGGATTCGGAGTAGCTATGGCAGAAATGGAATTTGCTGGAATAAAGTTTAAAGGTGGCAAGATATTTGTTATTATTACTGCCTTAACTACTCTTGGCGGTGGTTTATGGGCTGGTTTTGAGTTTTATAAAGATTATCTTAATATGAAAGATAAGATAGAGCATTATTCAGCACCAGATTTAAGTGGTTTTGATAAAAGATTAGAATTACTACAACAAGAAACTGAAATGATAACTCAAGAAATGAGTATGATAATTCAGGAAGTACAATTAGTTTCTGATGTTGCTAACGAGTTAAAGAATGATCTTAGACAAGATGTAAGACGAATTGAAAAAATTGTTAATGATGTAGAGCAACAAGTTAAAGAGGATGGTAGAGAAAATTCTAAAGATTTAAAAGAAACTGTTAATGATTTAAAAGATGAAATGAAATCATTAGAAGAAAAAATTGATAAAAAAATAAAACTTGCTTTAGAAAATCCATTATCAAATATGAAATAATGGCAAAACAAACTTTAGTTCAAAAATCAATTTTTGATAAAGTAGTTAAAAGAACATCAATAGGAAATTCTTCTCGTTCTAAGCCAAAAAATAAACATAAATTAAAATCATGGAAAAAATATAATAGGCAAGGCAAAGCATGATTAAAACAATTTGTGCAACTTTAGTTCTATTATGTAGTTCTTTTAATTATGAATGGGACTTTAGTTATAAAAATAAAGATGAATTTGTTTATGGTATTACAGAATGTACGATTGAATTTAATTCTAAAATTCCACCACAATCAAGAGTAATAGTAGTTGTTTCTGTTGCACAAGCTATACTTGAATCTAATTGGGGTTTATCAAGATTTGCTTTAGAAGGTAATAATTTTTATGGAATGATAGAAACTGACAAAACACAGCCTCATATAAAAGCATTAAATAGTAATGTAATGATAAAAAAATATGAAAGAAAGTGTGAAAGTGTTGCTGATTATATTACCTTACTTAATAGAGGTACAGATTTTAAAGAATATAGAGTATTAAGAAATAAACAAACACTATTACAAGAAGTAAATTTAGATGAATTAATTAATAGCTTACATACCTTTGCAATAGATAAAAATTATACAAAAAAGATTAGTAAAACAGTTTATTTTCTACTACAAGAATACCCAGAAATTTTTCAAATAGAAAGTATGCAAGATGTCTGATTGGGAAAAAGAAAGAGTTATTATTGCTGAATTAAAAACAGATGTTAAATATATTCGTGAAGATATAAATATTATGCAAAAACAAATTCGTGATCTTAATTCTATATCTAATAAAGGAATGGGCGGATTAAAAGTTGCTTTATTTATTGGAACAATTTTAGCTGGAATTTATACTTTTATTAAATTACTAAAATAGCCATTTTTTGCAAAATTTTAAAAATTAGTATAATACTTTTCTATGGAAGATAAGGAATGGGACGAGTTAAAACTTATCCAAGAAAAGCTACATGAGGCTTTAGATAAAGGTTATCCGCCTGTTGGCAAAGGTGGTTTAAATAATCCTACAGGTGCAAAAAAAATAGTTGAAGATGTTTTAGATATTCCACGAACAACACTACAAAGAAAAATAGATAAAATAGAAAAGTTAGCATTAGGTAGTTCTCATTGGACTATTGAATGGCACAGGTACAAAGATACTAAGCCGCAAGT
>VTLG01008676.1_pt1 | contig 18766 bp, 18 predicted proteins | sample 4694571 | NCBI WGS metagenome assembly VTLG01 (sample SAMN12604809, study PRJNA352737) | marine metagenome | biome: ENVO:00000447; feature: ENVO:00000209|ENVO:00000569|ENVO:01000036; material: ENVO:00002151; isolation source: viral sequences binned using virsorter ...
AGCACAGAGATCAAGCATTGAGCGCACTGCCACTGCTAAAGGGGGGCTCTCTTCATTTGCTGAGACACTGATTAAGAGGAGGGGGCAAAATGGCAAAGACTAAATCTCAGACCCCTGCCCCACCTCAGGACAGAATCAAGGGCAGTAAGCGAAACCCTCAGGGCTCTGCAGCAGGTAGCAGAGGGGGTATTAAGATCGGGGCACAGGCTGAGAAGTCTCTGCAAAATATGCTAAAGAAGCACAATGATAAATACAAAGCTAAATATAAGCGTGCAGACATGGGCATGCTTAAGGCAGTATTTAGACGTGGTGCCGGTGCATTTAGTAGAAGCCATAGACCCAACATGAATCGTACTCAATGGGCTCTAGCTAGAGTGAGGGCCTTTCTAAAATTGGTGGGTACAGGTGAGAGAAAAAAGGCTTATAACACTGATCTAGATCTATTACCAAAAGGCCATCCTCAGCGCACTGAGAGGGGTGCAGAAGCTAAAGCGGAACTGAGTTCCGGTTTAACACTAGCCCCTCAGAAATATGATCACATTGATTTTACCCCCCCTAAGGGGGCTCAGGAGGCGGCTAAACGTGCTCTTGAAGTCAGAGCCACTAAACCCCCCTCTCAAAGGGGTATGACCCCTGTAGGCATTGCGAGAGCTAGAGATCTAGCTAATGGTGAAACCCTCAGCCCTGAGACTGTCCGCAGAATGTATGCTTATTTTACTAGGCATGAGGTAGATAAAAAAGGGGCCACATGGGATGAGCAGGGCAAGGGGTGGCAGGCATGGCATGGGTGGGGTGGCGATGCCGGTTTCTCATGGTCTAAAAAATTGGTGAATCAGATGAATACAGCAGATAAAAAGACTCAGGCCCTAAGGGCCTATGGTGAAGCTCTACAACTCTCAGAGCCCCTGCCGGCCTATGATGTGCCTGAGGGCCTAACAGTAGGTAAACCATTTAAAACCTTGGCACTAGGTCAGGTGAGCAGCAGAATGAATGGAGATGCCATAGGTCAAGCCATTGATACTGATCTGCTAGCTGAGATGGTCAGAGTATATAATGAACGCAGAAATTCAGATCCTGTAATTATTGATTGGCAGCATGCCACTAGCCCATTCAATGGGGGCTCTCCTGCCCCTCCTGAGTCAGGCAATGCGCTAGGCCTAATCATTGATTTAGATCTTAGAGATGATGGCCTATATGCGACCCCTGCCTATAATGAACGGGGGCTAGAAGTCGTCAAAAATGCAGGGGGTGTGCTTTGGTCATCCCCTGAGTTCATAGCCGGTGATGTGTTCACTAGAGACGGTGGTGAGCCTGTAGGATCCGCACAACTATTAGCAATCACTTTAACCCCACGCCCTGCGCAATCTAATGACAAAATCAGCAGGGTTACACTATCAGAAAGGCTATCTATGATTGATAATCTAGAGTCTATGTCTGTTGATGATTTGCGCTCAATGCTCATTGCTAAAGATGAGATGGTGCGTGAATTAGAGGACAAACTAAAAGAGATGAAAGCCGATGCAGAATCTAAACTCACTGAGAAAAAAGATGAGGAAGATGCAGAGAAAATGGCTGAGAAAAAAGATGAGGAGGAGAAGGCAGAAAAGCTAGCTCACACTCCTGATCACACAGATGAGAAAAAAGGCTATAACATGAATGAGAACAGTATCATGCTCTCAGAAGTCACAGCACTTAGAGAAGCAAATGCACAGCTCTCAGAAAGACTAGAGACAATTGAGTCTGAGAAACGTGCTGTAGAGATGAAGGCAGCAGTAGGCAATCTAATCAGAGAAGGCCGCATCGCCCCATCAGAAGAGGGCTATGCAAAAACAGCCTATGAGCTAAAAGAACTACAGCCGGAATTTTGGAAAATGTTCTCAGAGCGACCTGCTAATGCTGCAGTGCCCATGCAGCAAATTGGACATGGCGCAAGTGGTGCAGAGATCAATCAAAAGACACTGCATAAGCGCATTGAGGGAGTGGCAGAAGAAAAGGGCATCTTATTCTCAGAAGCTCTAAAGCTTGTGCAAAAAAATGAAACTGAATTTTATAATAAGGCTATGGGTGTTTAACTATGAATCAAACAATTCAATCATTTGTTGCAGGTGGTGCAATTACAGAATTTGCACTTGTCTCACTAGATACAGCAGGCAAAGTACAAATTACAACTGTAGGCACTGATAAGAAATGTATAGGCATTGCACAAAGAGCAGCTTCTGCAGGTGAGACTGTGGACGTAGTAATCGCAGGGCTCAGTAGAGCTATTGCAGGTGGTGCCATTACAGCAGCGACAGAGCCAAGATTAAAATCAGTCACCGGTACTACCGGAAAAGTAGAGGCTGTGGCATCAGGTGATTTTACAGTCTGTCGCATGATTCCTAACATAAATCAATTCGGCCCTACTACAGATGGTGATCAAATTCTTGTCATGTTTGTAGGCCCCTCAGTAGTAGAACCATAGGAGTAATATAAAATGGCATCATCATATTCAAATATCCATCCAGTTGATCAGATCCTCACTAGCCTAGTGGCAGAAGCTGTGCCTAGTGATGATCAGTTGATTGCAGACAAAGTGCTCGAAAATATCAAGATCCCTGAGCGATCTGGCACACTGCTATTAGAGCAGACTCGAAATTTCATGGGTGCAGGCACAGGCCTAGATCTAGAGCGTGCTGTAGGTGCGTCTAGAGCGATGATTGGCTCATTTGATCGCAGCTCACAGACTTTTAAAGCTAAGATTTTTTCAGCTTCTGACTCTATAGCTATGGAAGACATATTCGATTCTCAATATGCAGGATCAGAGGAAGCACGCATCGCTAGGAAAGTGGCTAGAGTATTAAAGCTAGATCGAGAGAAGAGATGCGCAGATCTCCTATTTGATACAGCCTCATTCACTAATTCAGCAGCAGCTACTACATTTAATGCATCCGGTGCAGAGCCCCTAAGCATTTTATTTGATCTCAAAGACACAGTCTTTGAAGCAGCCCATGGAATCAACCCTGATACATTAATCTTAGGTCGCCAATGCTTTAGAGCCCTTGCTAAAAATCCTGAGGTGCGTGGCTATGTAGGTGATGCAAGCCAAAACGGTGCATTCAGCTCAGGTAATCAGATTCTAAATGATGGGGCAGTATTAGCAGTACTGAGAGATGTTCTAGGCATCCCTAACATCCATGTAGGACAGGCTAGACGTGAGACTGCTGTAGCAGGTGCGACTAGCTCAGAGGGCTACATTTGGGATGGCGCAAAATGCTTTATGGGCATCTTGCGTGGCTCTGATGCAGTGGTTCAAAAATCCGGCAATGTTAAGGGAATGCCTGTGGCAGCTCTTGATCTACGATATAGCGATATGGTAGCCGGCCAATATGACAGCTTAGACAAGACTAGAAGATATGTATGGGGTGAAGAAGTTAATTCTTTCCATGCTGTAGATAGCACCCTAGGCCATGTTCTCACCGGCTGTTTTGCGTAAGGTGAATCATGCTCTGCTCATGTGGTCGCCCTATCTCAACACTATTATCTGAGTCTGATGCTGATCAGCGTGCTGTTAATGATTTGAATCAGCAGGCTAGAGAATCATCAGGGGTAATGGCTACATTAATTAGAGCAAGGCGAGATCAGCTAAAAGCTGAGATTGCTGCTGAGAGTGAGTTTGAGATTGCTATGAATAAGAGCACCTCCTCACTACTCGAAACGATAGAGCAGGCTGTGCAGACTGCAGGGCCTGATCTCATACTAAATGCATCTGATGATCAGCTCTTAGATCTCCTCATCAGAGGAGGATTAGGGGCGGCTATTGATGATTTTATTACACAGCAGAATAAGATTAAATCAAGCATAGGTAAAACTCTCTCAGCAGTAGAGCCGGATTTTAGCCTAGATAGTTTGTCTAATCAGATTGATACTTTATCAGGTCAGAATATTACTGATATCTTTGAGGGTATAGTAGTGCCCTCAGTTAAACAGAGCATAAGAGATAGCTTAAGGGATCTTGAGCTAGCTGTGCCCCTCAATACTGTAATGAGTAATTTGCAGACTACTATGAAAAGGGCTCAAGGCTCTCAGCTCACAAAGATCAAAACAAAGATCTCTCAATATGGCAGGGGCATCACAGCCATAGCGGCTGAGGTGGCCGGCCTAGATCACTATCTATACACAGGGCCTAGAGATGGGATTACAAGGCCTTTTTGTAGGGCTCTAGTAAATAAAGTGGTTACAGAATCACAAATGGGTAAATTAAATAATGGGCAGGGGCTGAGTGTGAAGATCTCAGGAGGGGGCTACAATTGCCGGCACTCTTGGAACCCTGTTACTGATTCATTTATACAAAGTGCAAATCTAACTAGAGCAAAATCTAATGATATTAGCGATGCCAATAAGGGGGGCAAAAAATGAGAAAATCTATTACCTCACAGGCTCATAGATTCATATGGACACCTCAAACCCCTATAACCGGCACACCCTCACTCAGCATAGCTAGCCCTATAGCAGTCAGCAGTAATCTAACTAGGTTTACTGATGATCTAACTATTACAGCTATGGCAAGTGATAGGCGCACACTTACCCTAAGTTCTGCCCCTGCTAACTATTATCGAGAGCAGCAGGCCGGCTTTGTACTGACTGCCAGAGATACACATTATTCAGTAAGAGTAGTCAGATTAGGGGGCACACAGGCCCTGCTAGCAGAACCCCTGCCCAGAGAGATAGATCTTACCGCTAATGCTACCCTGCATCTACCTACAGGCTATGTAGATATAGGGGCAGGAGTACTGACTACCTCAGGCTATTATACATGGCAGGTAGACTATACACAGCTCTACATGTCTCAGCCCCATAAAGACAAAGGGTTAATTAAGGTCACTCCTAGGCCATTTGATACCGGCCTAACACATACAGAGCTAGTAGCCTTATTTGCTAACCTAGCTGATATGATCCCTAGGAGACAGGCTGATTTTGAGCCACAAATACAAGCGGCTGAGGATGAGCTGATACTAGCAATTAGGGCTCATCTAAATAGTGATGACATTACAGAGGATGAAGTATTTAATCCTGAGTCCTTTAAACTAGCTCATGCTTATTGCACAGCCGCTATTATTTATGAGCAAGTATTACAATTTGATAATGCAGAAGCTATGAGAGCTAGATGTGCTGATCTGCTAGATAGAGCCCTGCAGAGCATAGCTCTAGATCTAGATGGGGATGGCATAATTGATGAGGGTGAGGAGAGCCTACAGAGAGCAGGGGGCAGCCCTAGAGATTTCAGGGCATCATGGAAGGCATACACTAAAAAAGATAATGATACGACCTTTACCCCTGCAAGAGGAATGAGGCACTGATGGGGGCTACAGTAAATATTAATATGCCTCGCACCCTGTGGTCTGCTCGCGATACTATGCGACTAGCTCAGAATACCCTAGCGTCTATAAAATTACGCACCTCAAAGGGCATAGATGCCAATGGTGAGGGGTTTAAGGAATATAGTACAGAGCCTATTTATGTTGCTAAAAAAGGGGCTCGTTTGAGCCCTAAGGGGGGCAGACCCTCACGCACCGGCAATAGTGTGTACTATGCGCAGGGCTATGAGCAATACAAAGCAGAGAGCAAGCGCACTAGTAAAAAAAAGCTAATAGTTGATTTAGTGTTAAGTGGCCAATTAATGAATAATTTAATTGTTATAGATGCCACTGCCACAGCGTTTAAAATAGGATTAACTAAACACGTTAAAAGCTACGGTTATCATGTAAATGATCAGCGTGAGTTTATAGGCCTGTCTGATGATGATATAGAGATCCTCACAAATGCTGTGAACATTGAGATCAGAAAAAAGCTAGGGTTATCTAAATGAGTCAAGGCACTTTCTCAGCACTCGAATATTTAGAAAATCTGATAGAGGGCATCACACCCAAATCAGATGCACATCATGGGTTTGTGGCGACTAATAGAGGAGATGGGTACACAGCCCCCCTCAGTGATAGACCACACTCTAATAGATATTTTGAGCTAGAGCTAGAGGGCCTTGCTCAGGATGATGGGCAGGCCGGCCTAAGTGGCCGCAAGCGCGTCAGAGTTAATTGTCGAGTGCGCTATGATATCCCCCATGATCAGGGCTATGTTAAACGCCTAATTAATGAGGATGTAAGCAGCCTGATCAATACACTTAAGGGCCCAAACTATGACACAATTAATACCGGTATTGTGTCTTTAATTCCCCTCACACCACTGCTAGAGCCTGTGCTAGATGCGCAGGGTGATACATTAGCGTTTATGCTGTCTCTAGCATTTGATCTTCTAATTTTGGAGGTATAAAAAAATGGCAGTAACACACAGATCTTTATCAGTGGCCCTTGAGGGCTCAGGTAATTTTGGAAATCTAGATTCTGATGGGCTACCCTCTGCAGGTGGTCTAGCTTTTGTCTCTATCCCCTGTGAGAGGGATCCTATTGTGATCAGCGGTGAGCCTGTGATCAGTGAGAGAAACGATGCTAGAGATGGCCCCTATTTTGTGCCCCCTGAGAATGATACAGTTTTTAACACTTCAGGTAATCGAGTACATAGGCGCACCGGTCAAATTGTCTGCAGAGTAGATCTGACTACTATAGGCTCTAGCCCTGCTGATTATTCAGCAAACTACCTAGGCTATTTATTAGGGGCCGGCTTTCTCACTCAAGTGCCCTCTGCTAATGCTAAGGCAGATACCCCATCAGCTAAAACATCAGTTAATCAATTCACCCCCTCAGCTGCCTATGCAGAAGCTGACATTGGCACACTTTTGAGCACTACAATTGCAGGGCGTGCTGAGTATAGTGCTGTGACTGATAATGATCTCACTGGTGATGTAACTATCTCACCGGCCCTCTCATCCACTTCATTTACAGATGTGCAAGGCCTGCAGACATGGTATGTACCTAGCCGCACTGCATCAGGCACATATACTAGATCATTATGCTTTAGAATTGATGGCGTAAACTTTAGAACTTTTGCATTTGGCTGTGTACTTGAGAGCCTATCAATCACTCTAGATAATGGCCGCTTGATGGGTGAGTTCACTTATAACTCAGCCTATATCACCGATGACCATGACAATGCTGTAGGGCCTATAGAACCTACATATAATGCAGGCAATGCCCCATTTTTTAGGGGCTCTTATGTAGTCATTAGCAATGGCTCACCCGCTAGCTTAACCAATGGCACAGCCGGTGAGACTCAGGGGCGCACTGCATTAGATGTAGAAGATTTTTCATTGACAGTCACTAATACACTCACTCCACTAGGTCATTCTAATAGCATACTCGCTATGAGTAATATGGACATTTCAGACGTAAGTATAGAGCTAAGTCTTACCCTCAGCACTGTGAATACTACTGTGAAAAACGATTATCTAAACCGAGTAGTCAGACAGGTGCTAGTAGGCACAGGCCCTATAGGCAATGGCTTAGGCTGTGCAATTATGCTGCCGGCTGCCATGCTCACAGCAGACCCTAATATTTATGATGTATCAGGTAATGATATAGTCAGACAAACCCTCACATATTCACAAAGCCGTTATGCAGGCGATTTCTCAGGGGCTGATGCATATGAAGATAATGCAGGCTGCTCACCATTTAGATTAGGATTAGGTGTATAATATGGCTCTCACATTCCTCACCTCAGCAGACCAAAATATAAATGTAGTCGTTACCTGTGATAGTGCTATTGAGTGTAGCCCTGAGCAGAGGGTGCAGTATTTATCAAATGGCAATTTGGATGAGCTAGAATATGTGGGGGATGCAGCCACAACCTTTACACTAAAGGCCCTCAGTCCCTCAGATAGAGAGCATGCAGAGCAGAGGGCAGGGGCTTATACTCGATCTGAGCTAGGCCGGCTATTATGGACAGAAGCCCCCACTGATCAACATGAAAGGGCTAGATGGCATCATGAATTATCTGATGATGAGAGATCTGCTATGAGTGACTATCAAGCCTATTTAAATAGAGTATATATTGAAATGCTCAATAGTTCACTCACTCACATAGATGGTGAGCCGGCTAATGCTGATCAAGTGCAGCTCATCAGGCCTGATGATGTAAGAGCTACTACTATCTCAGAGCTAGTGATGCACATTCAGAGGATCAGCATATTAGGCCATGAGGGAAAATAGCCTTAGCTTCTGCTATATGGCTCAATCATAGCAGGGGCAGATCATGGGCCTGTGAACAGTGCAGATCTAAAAAAGGTCTGAGAGCCCTCAGGGGTAATTGTGGGGGGCCATTTAGGCAGGGGCTGCCACAGGCTCAGAGGGATGATCAAGGTCTGTATATCATGGGTTATAGAGTAGCTCCTGATTGTGGTGAGGAGTATGCAGACTATGAGATCAGATCATGCCCTGTGGCCGGTGCTAATCGCATGGCATCCCTAGTACAAGCTTATCAGCGACACAGGGCCGGCATCCTCTCAATTAATGAGAGCTACCCCACCCCCTCATGTGCCCTTATTGAAGCAATTGAAATTCTACACTATAATGCAGATGAAGCACAGTACAGAGCTAATGAACGTGCTATGAGAGAGGCCCAAAATGTCAAATCAGGTTGAAATTGATGTAATCCTCACAGGGGCTGAGGAAGCTAGCAGAGGGCTCAAGGGCATCGGTGAGACAGCAGGCCAAATGGCTGAGAGATTCACCGATGAGAATAGTAAATTAGGTGAGGGCCTAGGTGAGATCGCAGGCAGTGTGGAAGAGCTAATGGGCTCATTTAAAGAATTTGGTGAGGTGGCTACTACTGTGGGCTCAGGCTCTAAAATGAGTATGCTAGCTCTAGTGCCGGCCATAGGTGCAGTGGTAGGCGCAGGGTATGCGCTCTATGAGGCATTTATTAATATTAGTGGGGCGGCTGAGGAAGCTGAGACACGCACAGAAGCAATGGCCGCGGCTGCAGGTGATCTAGAGAGTAAACTAGAAGCTCTAGCAGAGAAGGGCGTAGTACCTGCACAAGAGGCCCTAGATGAATTTATTAGGTCTAATCTGAGAGCCCAGTTTTCTAAAGAGATTCTGCAGAAACAGGTTGAAAAGCTAAAAAATGAATTCACAGCTCTATTAGAAGCAGAGCAAAATGTAGAGAAGGCGCGCACCGGTCAAGAGGATTTTGCCACTGTATTAGAAGCAGGTCTGAGGGGTGTGAGTGCTCTGAAAGTAGCAGAGGAGGAACTTGCAGAGACTACGGCTGATTATAATAAAAAGCTAAAAGGCGTGATTGATGCACATGAAAAAGTGCTACCTCTTTTAGACAAATCAGCCAAACTAGAGAAAGATCTAGAAGAAAATTCTGCAGAAGCTACCCTTGCTAGGGTGCGTGAGAATATTGCTCTAGTCACTACATTAGAACTCAGGCAAGCAGAGATTGATCTTACCGGCACTCAGTTAAAAGTCAGACAAATTGAGATTAATGCAGCTAAGGAGAGCACGCTAGTTAGAGCTAAAGAGAATGAGGAAGATGCCAAGGCCCTCAAAAAAATAGAGGATAAACTCAAGGCACGCATTGCAGAATTTAATCAGCTAGATCAACTCACTGAACTCACAAAGGTGCAGAAGAAAAATGCAGAAGCTGCAGAGGATAAAGCCGCTAAAAGATCTACTCAGCGTGTAAATAATAAGCGCATCAGAGAGATGGCTATTGAGAGACAACGGCAGGCAGATCTCAAAAAGCTCAGGCAGATAGAGCTACAAGAGCTGATGCTGAATGGGGCATCGGCTCTACAGATTGCTCAAGAGCGTTATGATGATGAGCTAGAAGCAGCCGGCAGAAACCATCTACAACAGCAGATTGCTCTTAAACGTTTTGAGCTAGAGAAAAGGCGTATACGATTAGCAGCAGGGGCTCAGACTGATAGAGATAATGCAGAAAGGGCTAGACGTGATGAGGAGAGATTTGCACATGCTCAGAAGCTGGCATTTGAATCTTTACAGTTTGATCTAGAAATGCAGACTCAGAGAGCTAGCATAGTTGATGAGCTGCCCCTATTTGGTAGGCTAGGTGAGCTGCAGGCACAGACAGATCAAGAGCTGCAAATACTTTCTATGAGATATGATCTAGAAAGACAAATTCATGCTCAGACTGAAAGTGAAATTACAGAACTCACTAGACGTGAGACAGCAGAGAGAACAAAGATTAATGCTGATGCCACTAAAGCCCAAATTAATCTAATTGGTGAGTTCACTGCACAGTATGCAGGGGGCCTAGCAGAAGCCGCTTATAGTAGCCTATTATTTGGTGAGTCTTTTAGTGAGTCAGTAGGTGAGATCCTCATAGCGTTAGGCAGGCAGGCATCGATTGAGGCCCTCATGCAATTTGCTAAGGGCACAGCAGCACTTTTCATGCCGGCAGGTCAAGCCATAGCAGCAGGGCATTTTAAGGCAGGTGGTATGTTTCTAGCTGCTGCAGGGGCTGCAGGCCTAGCGGGTAAAAGCCTAGGGGGTGGGGGCGGTGGTGCTACTGCCGGTGCTTCTCCATCAGGAGCCCCATCAGTAGCACCTCCTCCTCAGCGTGAGGAGGCAGAGAGTGCCCCTATGGTGTTTAATATTAATTTCTCAGGGGCTGTGATCTATGACACTAAGCGCAGTGCAGAACAAGCTCTAGCAGATCGAATTACATCATTACAGAATACACGCAGAAGAGGTGCAGCTAGGAGAGTCTAATGTTTCACGTGAAACAATTTTCAATCATGTTAAACAATATAATGTTTCACGTGAAACATTGAGGGGGATACTATGCCACTAAATAACCCTGCCCCTAATTTCGCACTGCTCACAGCATGGGATATGAGAAGCCTTTCTAATACAACTGTGTTTACTCGCAACTCTAATAATATCACGCTGCCCACATTCTCAGCCGGTGAGGGGATATATGAAGATGTGTTATTTTTTCTCAATGGTCGTATAAGCTCAGGCACAGTGTACGGCACAGGTCAATTCTCAGTAGCTACATTTGGCTCATCATGGGCTATCTCTATTAACTCATCTGATAAAATACAGATCTCATCAAACACAGAGTTTACTGTTACGAGTACCGGCACTATTGATACCTTAGGCTTTGGCTCATCTACAGTCTCATCAGTCCTCTCAGGTAGTGACTACATAGCCACTGCCCCTAATGATTGGCTGAGGGGTTTAGTCGATCTCTCAGACATGAGCTATAGAATTGATGAGGTGGGGGGCAGTAGTGGCACTTTTAATATCCCCTCAGTATTCACTGATGTGCAAGATGTCACTACATTTTTAAGGACAGCAGGGGGGGGGGATGCTGATGATTTTGGCCTAACCTCTCTACAAGCTCTAGACAATACAGCAGCAGGGGGTAGTACTGATGATATTACATGGAATGTAACAAGCTCAGGATTTTCTCAATGCACTTTTAGGACATCATTAGGGGGTATTACATGGGTGAGCACTAAACTGAGAAACCTGCTAGGGTTCACAGGCCTAGAGACTGCTGTAGTAGATAGCACTCGCAGCCGGATCACATCTACATATAGAATACAGGGGGCACTATTCCCCTCAAGGCCCTACCAAAGCCATCATTTAAAAGTGGAAAATCTCAGTCAAAGTAGGCGCAAAATAGGAGGGGGATACACATCTAATTACATAGGCACTTATGTAACTAGCTCACTGCTATTTGACCTAGATGCTAATCTAGATAGCCATGACGACTATAGGCATGTGACTAATAAATTTGCACCCCTCTGTAGCAATGGTGAACAGATCAATTTTTATCAGGCATGGGGTGATAGTAGGCGCACCCTCATTACTGAAGATGTCAATGCAGAGCAGCCGGCCTATGATAGCCTATACACCTCAGAGGGTAATGGGGATACAGGGCGCATAAGGGGCACTCTCCTGACTGCTGAATTTGATCTAAGTTACCCCACTAGGTTAAGGCGCAGGGTGCCGGTAAATATGGAGATCGAGCATTTATGAGTAATAGTTTTACATCACCCCCCACCCTCACCGATCCTAGCAGACTCACAGCAGCTCAGACTATACGATCTACAGAGATTGCTAGAATGAGTGATCTAGCTAATTACTGTTTTGCTGTAGGTGGTACTCATAATGTAGTTTCTCAGCTTTTTGATGATATGACATTTATTCAAGACTCTACCTCTTTTGTCTCAATGGCTGAGTACATAGTGCCCAGAATCAGCAACCATCATAATTCTCTAGTGATCAATATGCAGGCCTATTCTAACTCTGCAGCTAATCCCACTGTGCAAGCTAACTATGATTTAGGGGGGGTTAAATATACAGCTAGTTTGAACATTACAGATCAAAACAGATATATCAGCACATTCAGCTCAGGCACTATCAGCATCACAGGCACTCATGCTGAGGAGTATGGCTTATTAACAATAGATGCTAAAGCAGTGACAGGGGCTGATCTAGTAGTGTTGGGCATACAAGCAAATTGGCAGGCGCTCAGCTCACCTCTCAGCACCGGTGAGCTATTACAATACACTGATGTATTTACGCCTATAGGGCAGAATAGACAGGGGGCAGATTTGCCACTCACTGCTAGATGGGGAGTGCAAATGCTAGAGAATATTAGCACATTGAGGAGAAGGCCTAGGGTGCTGTTTAATTGGTCAGGTATTAAAAATGCTAGTACATCATTACCTATCACAGCAGCAGGGGCAGGGCCTAAAGCCATAGGCAGAGGTGATCTAAGCTCATTCTATTCAGAGGTGGCCCTATTTGCCGGCACATCTGATGATGATAATTTAAAAATTAGAGTATGGATTAATCTAGAGAACTACACCTCAGGATCATTAAATTTTGAGGTCATGGGCAATACATTAGAGCTAGATCAGGCGGGGTGGCAGTATTTTGATATTGATCTAGTACAAGATGAGCTGTCACGCTCTAATCAATTTGATCTGAGTATGTATAAAGCCGGTGCAGATAATGCCACCTCACAGATCAATACAGTGGCGAGTGTTTCACGTCTACCCTCAGCTACCCCATATATTTCAGGTATGTGCATTTTAGGAGTGTAAATTGCTAATTCCCTCAGCTTATAGAACGATGCCAAATGCTGCCGGCTGTCATAATGGTCAGATTGTCATGGGTGGTAGTGTGGCTCAAATGTCATCTGCACTAGGTCAATTATCACACTGTAAATTCTTAGGTGAGGCCCATTATCAAATTAGCCATAGCACCTACTCTACAGCATGGGGCTCTGAGCAGTTTGGGGCTAGATTAGCCACTGCTACTAGGGTGTTAAAAAGCTACTCATCCTATGAGTATAATTTTCTATATCAGAGCACCCCCCTCAGTGAGAGATTAGCGATCCTTTTTGTATATGGCTCTGATTACCAAGTCGCTGCAGTGAGTGCAGTAGCCAAGCTCCTAGATACCACAGGCAATAGCTATAACGGCACAGTGCTAGATCATGGCATAGAGTTTACAGCCCCTGAACACCTCGATGCCTTTGACGTGGCATTTGGTGATGCCATGAGCCCCGATGCATGGGCATTTAGTGGCACTCGACCAATAGCAGCCCCCACAAATACTAGCCCTGAGAATCCTAGGCCCCTCTATGTACCCTCAGCGAATAGGGGCCAATTGCTCAATATTAAAATCACAATCAGCAGCATGAGCTTAACGGCTGTGCATATTTATGATCTATATCAGCTAGAGGTCACACCATGAGCATAACATCAGATCAAGGGCGCAGGGTATTTGCTCTAGAAGTGGGGGGGCTCATCTATCGTTATCATAGCGGGGCAGGCTGTGCCGGTCTGAGTACTCTAGTTGTCTCAGGAGTGAATTTTGTAGATGTAGAGGGCATTAGTGCAGTCTCTGCATTTAGTGCCTCTATTGATCCCTCAGGCGGCATCGGGGTGTATGAGCCTGTGACTGTTACACTAAACATAAATAAAAGGGCTAGTCTATCAGATGCTGGGGTAACCTTTGGCAGATGTGGGGCACGTTCAGCCGGCACTAGAGCACGTATTACAGCCAATGTAAAACGGACAGATGGCACAATCTCAGTAGATACTGACCTCACTAGTCTCAGCTATCCTAGAATTATGCATATAGGTGGCGAGTCTGTAAAAGTGAGCAGTGCCACTAGCACTACTCTCACAGTCACAGGGGGCAGAGGAATTGCTAATACGCCTAATCAATCTCACTCGATAGAACTTGAGGGTGTCACAGTGCCTGAGGTGACTGCAGAGATCACCACATTCAGAGGGCGCAGGGCTAAATTATATTGTGCTCATAGTTTCACTGATCAAACACTCAGCGCATGGGTAGAGGTAATTAATGGGTTTATCGAGAGTACACCCACTATAGAGCAGGGTGATAGCATATCATTGAGCATTGTGCCTATGGTGGCATTGATAGACACAGTGGTAACAGATAAGGGGATCAATCAAAGCAGGTTGCTGCATGGTTATCATCACTATGGCACTCAGGGCAATACTCTAGAATATGCCATGCAATTAAATACCTCAGGTAGTAGAAATCAATTTCAATATGAGATTCAGCACAGTGCCACTGTGACAGCTAGTCAATTTAATGTATTCGCAGATTTTGACACATTAGAACTAGATTATGATGTAAACCGGCCCACAGGCCTAGACTCAAATAATGAGTGGCTCATGCCATTGCCGCACCCAAGATATCCATTTATGAGATCAAGAGGCGGCTCAGGCAATGCCATTTTTCCTACTGCTATCACAAGTGGCACTCATGGGGGTAGAGATGTTTATACAATCACAGCCAATACTTTTACAGACTCAGCCACACAAGCAGAATTACAGCAGAGTATCAAGGTTAGCTTACATGCCCCTGTAGAGATCAAGCAGCATACTATTAGCGGCCTGCAGCAGTGGCCTGAGATCATCAGTGATACATTAGAATCAGATGGCCCATCAGGCATAACCGGCACAGCAGGTGGGGTAGTAGAGTGGAGACTTACAGAGGATAATCAAATCAGAGTCGCTAAAACAACTAATAGCAATACTGCTGCAAGCCTCTATTTGTGGACTCATCAAGATTCATTTGTAAATAATGTGCCCCCGATATGGAGTGAGGCTAGAGTTTATGATGATGATCAATCTAGTTTAGCTGCTAATTCACGTTATCGGGTATGGTATGGCATAGATCTAGGTGAGGGAGATGAGCCCCCATTTGAGGATTACAGGGGCACTGCAAATAGAGAAGGGGGGCAGTTTAAGACTATTGTAGTGAGTGGCTCACAGACTACGAATACACAACAATTGAGAGATGTAGCTAAAGCATATTATCAATTATATGAGGATCGAATATTAGTTGAGGATAGCCTAGGCCTGCCCACTACTGCCACTTCAGAGCTATTTGATGTAGTGGTGCGCTATTATGATAGACGTTCAGAGACAATGCGTGAGCAGGTATTCAAGGCCACCCATCAGAGCACAGCCACTTATAATAGTACTAATGTAGGTTATTACATTCATATTAATAGATCATTCCTGAGTGAGTGCGTGAGCTTTGGTGATTGGTCTGAGGGTGAGAGGGCATTGATTAGCAGAGGGGGCAGATTCCAAAATCAGCGAATAGGCACAGCCCTCTTGCAATTGCTTAGTTCTGGGGGTGGGGGCTCAGTTAATAGCATTTATGATGTGTTTAGCGTAGGCTGTAATTTGAAGCTCGAGCATATAGATGAAGATAGCTTCCTATCCATTGACAGTGCATCACCCTTTACAGTCTCAGGCCAATTCGCAGGGGTGGGTGCAGATGTGAGAGAGATGATTAATAGTCTGCTCAGACTGATAGGGGCAATTATGATTATGAAACGTTCTGAGACAGGAGCTAGTCAAATCTCATTAGTGCCCATAGGGGCAGAGAGGGCAGCCGATGCCGGCACTGTAATTGCTGCAGGTGATTGGCTTACTGATCCCCCCCCACATTGGGATGCTCTAGATGATATAGTGACTCAGATCAAATATGAGTATGATTATGATGTAGAGACTGATGAGTATCAGTCTGAGGTGTATTTTAATAATCAGGAGGCGGTTAGCAGGTATGGTGGCGAGCAATCAAAGATCACCCTATCACTGGCAGGTATTACCTCTGATCAGTTCGGCAGAGGGGCCGGTAATGTCTATGCAGAATTTTTGCCTACCTCTGCTAGAATTTTTAATCTACTCAGTAACCCTCTGAGGGTGTGGCGTGGCTCAATTGGCTCAGGTCATAGCGCACTACTAGACCTAGGCTCATATGTAAAATGCTCATCACCTCACCTCAGGGGCTACTCTGATAGTTATGGCGTGACTGATGGCATCGGCATGGTGCGCTCTATTAGACAAGAGCTGATGAGTGAGGGCTGTGATCTAGAGCTAATCACAAGCGGCCTGAGTCCTGTAGCATGGAATAGTTCAGCTACTGTAGCTACTGTGCCTGATACTACATCTGTGACAGTCAACACTAATGATTTTAGTAATAGCTCTATAGATGATGTGAGCTTTTTTAATGTGGGTGATGTGGTCGATTATGTACCAAATGGGGCACAAGATGCAGCGATTACAGGACTCACCATTATCTCATTAGCAGGTAATACAATTACATTTTCAGGGGCTCATAGTATATCATCAGCAGGGGGCACTCTAGAGCCTACCACCTATGCAAATGCTAGTAATACACATAAAGCGGATGCATATTTAGCAGATAACTCTGATCTATTAAACTCAACAGATACAGCTAAGGAGTACAGCTAATGCCCATTAAAGCGAGTAAAGCTGAATTACAGACTAGGATCGAATCATTAGAGAATGACGTGAGGAGAATGAGTAGGGCACTAGGCCAAGCTCATATTGATCTAGATATTACAATTACACAGGCTCATAGCTACCCTACCCCTGCCATATCAGAACAAGCGATAAGGGCTATTAAAAGGGCTAAAGCAGAGCTAGATTTAGTAGTAAAAGATCCCTGTGATAGAATCAGCATCTACATAGGTGATAATGTAAATAAGAGCACTCAGGGCCTTGGGTGGACTTGGCTTGATCCCTACACACGCAATGGACAATTTGCATGGTGTGGAGCTTTTGCTGCATTTGTGTATACAGAGGTGAGGGCGCAAATTAGAAAAAAGATCTTTCCATCATGCTATAGGCTCTACTCAAATTGGTCTAACACCTCTCGACACATTGACACCTCGAAAGTGCAGGCAGGTGATATAGTTGTAGTATATACGAGTAAAAGATCTGTGCAGGGGGATCATATTACTCTCTGTGTAGATGCTAGCACTATTAATGAGGGCTATATTAAAACCATTGAGGGCAATGCACACGGCACGCTAGGAGATGGCACACACGGTGAGGGAGTCATTACTAGAGAACGCAGCACTGATGAGATCGCCCATGTATATAGATTGCTAGCAGGTGATTTTGATGAGTGATCAGACTATGACTGAAAAAATGGGAGGGCGTAAAGCTTTAGCCTTCTATGCAGCATTAGGCTGCTCATTCACTCTAGCCCTATTAGATAAAGCACATGCAGAGGTGCTAGGCCTGATTGATACACTTTTTTTTATTTATGCAGGGGCTAATATCATGGCCAAACGCCAAGGCCCTATTAAACCGGAACTGAGTTCCGGTTTACAGCAAAACCCTAAACCGGAACTCAGTTCCGTTTTACCTCAGGAGCAGACACCATGAGCAGATTAGGCGTACAAAATCCAATCACAGCAGGGCAGATTATAGGTAGCTATAATGCTAGTTCTGTGAATGATACAGATTGGCACAATCTCACATCTGATGAATTTTATAATGTGCAGACAGGCACTCAAATTACTGATGGGCTCAAATTTGCTTATGTGGCCATCATCACTAATGCTTCTGATCTCAGCTATCTCAAACTCAGAGCAGCAGCAGGGGCAGGGGATAGCAAATCTAATACAGCCGGTGTCATTCCGGTATTTGGTGGGTTCGATATTGATGCTCAGGCCCTTAATACTCAAGTTACTGCTATAGCCTATGCTAAGGCAGCCGGCACTGATAAAACTGTAATTTATGCAGGGTTTAACCTGTAAGAAAGGATCTTAAAAATGGCAATTTCACTAGGTGGTTTTTCAGGGGGCAGTGCTGCTGCTACAGATACGCTTGATGATGTCACAGGCAGAGGGGCTACTACTACTAATGCAGTCACTGTAGGCGGCCTAAGCATAGGCACAGCCTACACTATGCCTACTTCTGATGGTTCTGCTAATCAAGTGCTTTCTACAGATGGCTCAGGGGCTATTTCATTTAGTACTCTGAATATTACAGGGGGGTTAGAGTACAAAGGGGATTACACAGGGCAGAGTCTTGTTACTGCTGAAAAGGGCGATTTTTACGTTGTCAATGGATCACAGACTTTAGCAGGGGTTTCACTCAATACTAATGATCATATTGTATTTAGCTCAAATGCTGCTGATCCTGTGACTACTGCCATGTTTGATGTAATTGATAATACTGATGCAGTTAGCTCAGTGAATGGGCAGACAGGGCCAGTAAATTTAGGAGTGGGCAATTTATCTGATGTTACAATTACAGGGGCAGCTAGTGGCGAGGTGCTTAAATATGATGGCAGTGCATGGGTAGATGCTCAGGTGGCTTATTCTGAGGTATCAGGCACACCTACATTAGCAGCAGTGGCCACATCAGGAGCATATTCAGATCTAAGCGGCACGCCTACTAATGTCTCTGATTTTACAAATGACTCAGGCTATCTGCAAAATATCACAGGGCAGAGCATCGGCAGTTTGTCTGATGTCA
>VTLG01013294.1_pt1 | contig 18765 bp, 25 predicted proteins | sample 4694571 | NCBI WGS metagenome assembly VTLG01 (sample SAMN12604809, study PRJNA352737) | marine metagenome | biome: ENVO:00000447; feature: ENVO:00000209|ENVO:00000569|ENVO:01000036; material: ENVO:00002151; isolation source: viral sequences binned using virsorter ...
TATAAATTTACTCAAGTCATGGGCGGGAATGGCGTTTGGATCGGGAAAGGCGTCGGCGGATCAGATAGACCCATCGTCGGAAGACCAAGTAAAAATAACGCCGCACGCGTTAATGTCTTCCCGCTTGGAGTCAACACGATTAAACAAATTCTCTTCACGCGTCTCCGAAACTCGGAAAGCGGTCCAGGATATTTCCATATCGGAGATTTCGCAGATGATGAATTCATCCGCCAGCTTACATCCGAGAAACTCGTCACCCGATACAGTCGCGGAATCCCAAGAACCGAATTCAAGAAAATCCGAACTCGAAACGAAGCGCTTGATTTACTCGTCTACAACCTGGCCGCGTTCCACACGCTCAACGCGGACACCCGCAAAATCGCTTCTAAATTAAGCGAGGTTCGAAGGGAGAAACCGATGCAACCGAGAAGGCGCAAAAACTTTGTCACAAAATGGTAAATGGCGAATCTATTTGACTCTGCAAATTATCCGAACGTCGAACCTGAAACTCTCACGGTAGGTGATCGATGGGTTTGGAAACGTGACGATCTCGCAAGCGATTATCCGTTGGCGAGCTATGCGCTTTCATACGAGGCCCGTTTGCAAGGCGCGGGTTCGACGAACTTTACTCTCGCCGCGACTGAAAGCGGGAGCGAATATTTGATCGAGATTCCAAGCGCAAACACCGCAAGCCTAACCGCGGGGACTTACAACTGGAACGCGTTCATTACTCGCTCAAGCGATAATCAGCGCATCGAGATTGCGTCGGGCATTTGGGAAGTATTGGCGAACCTCGCAACATCGACCGCCGATCCTCGCGACCATGACGAAAAAATGGTTGATTACTTAAAAGCGACTCTCGAATCGTTGGCGCAAAAATTAACTGATTCCTATTCGGTTTCTGATCGCTCGAACACGTTGAAAAGCATGGACGATGTTCGGACTCAGCTTGATTTTTACGAGGGCAAAGTGAAATCGAAGATCAACAAAACAAGAGCGGAAGCGGGTCAGCGCACCGATCAAAACATTTTATTACGTTTTAACGGATTCTAATTATGGCCTGGTACGACCCAAGAACGTGGCGGGAAAACAAACAAATTAAAAAGCCGATCTACGCTCGATCGTATCAGGCCGCCAAAGCTTCAAGGCTTTTGGCGGACTTTCTTTCGCCTTCGTCAAGCGCTGACAAGGAAATCCGAAACTCGATTCGAACGCTACGGGATCGCGCAAGGGAGCTTTGCAGAAACGAACCTTATGCGCAAAGGGCGCTCCAAATATTCCGCACCAATGTTGTCGGAGAAAACGGTCTGCACTTCCAAAGTAAAGCGCGGAACATACCTCGACCAAACGAGATTCTCGGCGAGCTTGATCAGCAAGGAAACGATATTGTTGAATCACGCTGGCGCGATTGGGGCCGTGCTGGAATCTGCGATGTAACGGGGAAATATTCTTGGATCGATTTACAAAATCTCGTCATTGATGGATTGATTCGAGACGGCGAGGTTTTGATCAAACATATTAGAAACGCGGACAACGACTACGGATACGCGGTTCAGCTAATCGAACCGGATTTTCTCGATGAAGATTACAACACGACCGAAAAGACAACGGGAAATCGGATCATCATGGGCGTTGAAATTAATAATTTTAATCGCCCTGTTGCATATCATCTATTCAATGGCCCGTCGCATCCTTACGACGATTTGGGATACGGCTATCGCAAAAGCGGACGCGTTCGCGTTCCAGCTAACGAAATCCTTCATATATTTACGCAAGAGCGTTCGCAACAAACTCGCGGGGTGACCCATTTCGCACCCGTCATGGACTCGCAACACATGCTCAATGGATATTTGCAAGCGGAGTTGATTGCGGCACGCCTCGCGGCTTCGAAGTCGTTGTTTCTAAGCTCGCCCGATGGAGTCGCATACGACGGCGATGATTACGCCGATCTTGCGCCAATCATGGACGTTGAACCTGGATCGATCACTCAATTAAAACCTGGAACCGAAATTCAGCCATGGTCGCCTGATCACCCGATGACTGCCTTTGCCGATTTCCACAAAGCAGTCTTGCGAGCTATCGCGTCGGGTCTGGGGATCTCATACGTTTCGCTTTCCAATAATCTCGAAGGCGTTTCTTATTCCTCAATTCGTCAAGGCGCAACCGAAGAACGAGATCATTTCCGAACCTTTCAAAAATTCATGATCCAACATTTTGCGGAACCGATTTTTCGCGAGTGGTTATCGATTGGAATCGCCAAAGGCGTTTTACCGTTTCCAGACAATCGATTTGATAAATTTGCAAGCGCCGCCCATTTCAAGGGGCGGGGCTTTTCTCCAATCGATCCGCAAAAAGAAATAAAGGCGTTCGTCGAAGGTATGCAAAACGGAATTTATTCTCCAAGCGATATTCAAGCGAATTTCGGTCGCGATTCCGAAGCGGTTTTCTCTCAGATACAAGCGGACCTCAAACTTGCGGAAAAGTTTGGACTCGATTTGAACTTGTTACCACTGGGACCAAAGTTACCAGCGCAACCCGAAACCGATTCCGATGATTTATAAAGGCGAGGAAATCGATTTGACACCGACTCAAGCGATGCAAAGGCGAGCAATCAAGGGTCTTGAATGGCGACGCGAGTTTAAACGCGGAGGAACGCTTGTCGGAGTTCGCCGAGCGAATCAACTCGCAAAGCGTCAAGAGCTTTCGCCTGACGTAGTTAAGCGGATGCGGTCTTTTCATGCTCGCCATGCGGTTGATCTTGAAGTGCCGAAAAACAAACTCGGCAACGAATCCGCCGAAGGCTATCCAGGGGCTGGATTGATTGCGTCAATGCTTTGGGGATATCTCGAGGGACGCGATTTTGCGGAGCGTAAAGTGAAGCAAATGGAAAAGATTGATGAACGCCAACGCCAAGAATATTCCGGTTTTCAAGTTGGCGATTTTGTCAACTGGCGAACCGCAAAAGGCATGTTTCTCGGTCGGATTGTATCAATACGAACCGAGGGCGAGACTCAAGTCGGGCAAGAAAAGATTGAAGCGACCATCGATGATCCGGTCGCACGAATCCGCGTTTACGTTTTAACCGATGGGAACTACGAGGAATCGGATCGAGTGGTCGCTTTCCCGCTTTCTAGGTTGAAACCCGCAATCGAACCGCACCAAAGGCAGATACAAAATCAAGCGATCAAAAAAGCGCTTGAAAATAAATTGGAAGAACACCGCGAGAAAGTAGGCGACGACCCGCGGAAACGAACGACTTTGAGGACGCTTGAAATCGTGTTCGAGCGCGGAGTCGCCGCCTACAAGACGAACCCGTCCAGCGTTCGACCGAATATCGGCAACGCGGAATCGTGGGCATACGCACGCGTTAATTCATTTCTGTATGTTTTGAGAAACTTACGCTTCCGAGGTGGCAAGCATGACACCGATCTTTTACCCGAAGCGCATCCACTAAGCACAAAAGGCAAAGATGAGTGATTTAGAAAACCAAACTCGGCACGTTATCGGAGTCGAAGAAACACCCGACTCGGTCATCATCGAATACGCAAAAATTCACGATGATGAAGGCGAGGAAATGGAAATGGACATTGAAGAAAACGCGCATTACGGCGACGAAGACGAAGACGAGGAACGCGGAATCGATGCGACGTTCTATCGCTCCGTTCGCCTTCGAAAAGACGACAAAGACAAAACGCGCTTCAACGTGGCATTCGTCAGCGAGGAACCCGTTTTGCGCGAATTTGGTTACGAAATAATTGATCAAGATAGGATGGATACATCCTTTCTTGAATCCGGTCGCGCTCCCGTCTTGTTTATGCATGACGCGGAGCGAGTTCTTGGAGTTGTTGAGAGCGTTAAACGCGACGGCGACCTGAAAAGTCGAGCCGTGATTAGATTGGGTACGTCAACCCAGTTACAACGCGAAACGCTTGAGCAAATCCGAAACGGTATCCTTTCAAATATCTCAATCGGCTACTCCATAAAGTCTATGGAGGAGCAAGACGAGAAGATCGAAGGGCGTTCAGTTTATCGGGTATCAACCGATATCAAAGAAATTTCCGTCGTCTCCGTGCCGGCTGATAGTACGGTAGGTGTAAATCGAGGGAGATTAGAAATTAAAGAACCATCAAAACAGGATGTAACAAAGATGGACGCAATCGAAAAAATCAATAATTACGAAGGCGGAGATTCAATTGATGAATCAAAGCTTCGCGCTGTTCACGAAAAGGCATTAGCCGAACGCGCAAAGGTAAACAAAGAAATCTTAGCACTTGCCGCTCGCCACAATAAGCGCGATCTCGGCGAGGAAGCAATCGGACGAAATACAAGCTTGGAAGAGTTCCGCGGAATTCTACTTGAGCATATCGAAAGCAAGCCACTTGATTCAGCCGCAGAACCGGTAATGAAACCCGTCGAAGAAAAGCGGACTTATAGCTTGTTAAGAGCTTTGAACGCCGCGAGTCGTGGCGATTGGTCAGGCGCTGGATTCGAAGCCGAAATGAATCAGGAAGTCGCGCTGAAGCGTGGGAAGCAACCTCAAGGATTTTATATCCCTGACTTCGCTTGGAGAGATTACGATCCTGCGATGAAGCGAGAACTTACCGTCGGAACTAATGCTTCCGGTGGATTCTTCGCGCCTAGCGTTCAGCTTGCCGATGAGTTCGTGACTGCATTACGCGCCAGAATGGTTCTTCCAGGTTTGGGAATGCGCATCATGTCGGGATTGAATACCAAAATTCAAATCCCTAAGATCAGCGCAGGGGCCGCCGCCGCATTCGTTGCGGAGTCTGGTGACGTTTCCGATCAAACTCAAACGACCGCACAAATCACGATGGTTGGTAGAACGCTTGGCGCTCGCACCGACGTATCGCGTTTGCTTCTGCTTGAGTCTGATCCGAGCATTGAACAAATCGTGCGCGACGATCTTCTCGCCGCGGTTGCGAATAAGATTGAGGACGTTGCAATCGAGGGTGGCGCATCCAATGAGCCGACCGGAATCACTCAGACTAGCGGAATCGGAAGCGTAGCGATTGGAACCAATGGCGGCGCTCCAACTTGGGCCGCCGTTACCAATCTTGTTAAGGAAGTCGAAATCGATAACGCCGCAATCAATGGCGATACGTTGGCTTTTCTGACGAATCCAAAGGTTAAGTCAAAAATGGCGAACACGGTTCGAGTTTCTTCTACCGATTCCCATATGATTCTGAACGATCCTTACAATAACTTGTATGGATACGATATCGGAATTACCACAAACGTCCCATCTGATCTCACCAAAGGATCAACATCAGGATCATGTTCTGCTCTGATCTTTGGCGATTTCTCTCAGCTTATGATGGGCGTTTTTGGAGGTGGACCGGATGTTTTAATCGATCCTTACACTAACTCTGCGAGCGGAAGCGTTCGAATTGTCGTTCATCAAGAGATCGATATCGCCGTTCGTCACGCTCAGTCGTTCGCTGCTTGCTTGGATCTGACGACCTGATGAAAGTCGCAATTTTAAGCGATTGCGCGGTAAAGGGCGAACACCTCACCGCTGGATCAACTCATGATCTGGCGGATGAGGACGCAAGCGCTTTACTCGCAATGAAAAAAGCGGTTAAGGCGGATTCAAATCGATCAATCGGTTTGGAGAAGTCTGAAACGAAACCGAAGAAACGGAAGAAAGAGTAATGGCAGTCGAAGACGATGAAATGCGTTTGGAATTCTTGCAGGATTTCGGCATTTCAGATGCGACATTCACGGATACCAGCGCAGGATCATCGTCGACGATTACCGCACTCTTGAAAAACGAATATTCACTCGAAGACGTTGGCGGCGAGGTCGGAGTTGAAACCTCGACCCCCGTCGCCATTGTTCGAACCAGCGATGTCAATAACGTGGCGCAAGGCGACACGATCGCGATTTCAGGTACGACTTATACGATTGTAGAAGTCCAGCCCGACGGCGAAGGAATGACGAATCTTAGGTTAAGAACTTAATGGCGAATCATTTACGACGACAAATCCGCGAACGAGTTGCAACGACGTTAACGGGATTATCGACGACCGGATCGAACGTATTTCAGTCGCGAATTTATCCGATGGAATCCGCGGGACTTCCTGGGCTTTGCGTCTATACGCAAGAGGAATCAGTCGGAATTCAATCGATGGGCGGGACTAGAAACGTGAGTCGCGATCTGACTTTGATTATCGAAGGCTACGCCAGCGCATCATCGAACATCGATGATACAATGGACGCAATCGGAAAAGAGGTCGAGGTCGCAATGGCGGGTGATATAGAAATCAATAACCTCGCGCAAGATAGTTATCTATCAGGCGTTGAGATTACTTTGTCCGGTGACGGATCGACCGGAATCGGGAAAATCGCGCACTCATATACGGTTGTATATCAGAACGCGGAGAACGCGCCAGACGCGGCGCTTTAATCTGAAAGGAAACCATTATGGCAGCAGCAAGCGGAAATGGTGGCGTTCTCCAAACGTCACCGGATGATTCAACATACTCAGCGATAGCCTCGCTTCAATCGTGGACGTTAGAACAAGCGGCGGACACGATTGAGACAAGCTCGATGGGAACATCACTCGCTAAAACATTTATCCCTGGACAAACATCATTCTCAGGTAGTGCGGATGCACTATGGAACGATGACGATACCTCCATGGAATCAATACAAACCGCACTCGCGGCAGGGGATACGAGTTTTTATATAAAGCTTTATCCGGTCGGGACTTCGAGCGGCGATTTCTATTCAGGGGCGATTGCTCTAACGGGTTTCTCGATTACGTCTTCCCTGAATAGTCCAATCGGGTTTTCGTTTACGTTCCAGGGAACCGGAACGCTTACACTTAATAACGCGTAACGGATGGATGTACTCAAAGCCGCGAAGAATCATTTTAAAGCGAGTCTTTCAGGCGAATTGTATTCGCTTGAGGTCCCGCAATGGACTGATGAAAGCGGGAAACCAATAACGATTTATTTCCGATCTTCGATGCGCTTATCGCAGAAATCGATTGTCCTCAAACATTATATGAAAGAGGAATTCGACAAAGCGACCGCATCGCAGATCATATTCCGCGCAAGAGATAAAGACGGGAAGCCAATTTTTCAGATGAATCAACTTGATCAATTAGTTGATGAAACTGACGGCGAGGTCTTGGAATGGATCTCGAAGCGGATGAATGAAATCTCGCCTTCGATAGACGAGATTGAAAAAAACTAAATAGCGATTCAGAACTTTTCGTTCTCTTCCAATTAGCGGAAGCGCTAAAAAAAACCGTCTCGGAAATCCTGGAGATTTCCGAAGACGAGTTAAAGGGCTGGATCGCATATTTTAATTTGAAAGCAAAACGTGAGCGTAGCGACAACAGTCGAAATCCGAGGAATCGATAAAACGAAGGCGGCTTTTGCTAGTGTTCGAAAATCGATGGGAAATCTTAATAAATCTGTTGGCGGTCTTAAAACCGCGGTTGCGGGTTTACTTGGAACCGCCGCGCTTGGAGCATTAGCGGGGAAATTACGATCAACCGCAGACGATATCGGCAAGCTTGCGACCTCTTTAAACATTGGGACGGATAGCGTTCAAAAATTTAGATTTGCGGCGCAATTAGGCGGAACCGAAATTGGCGCATTTGATGCCGCAATCCGTAAATTCGCAATCAAATCAGGCGAAGCGTTTGAAGGCGTTACGACGGCAGTCGATGCGTTTAATCGTTTGGGCGTTTCTTTTAAAGATGCGTCAGGGAATTTGCTCCCTCTTGACGAGCTTTTATTACGTACCGCGGAAGGATTTAAACGAATAAAAAATTCTGGCGAGGAAGCGGCAATCGCAAACGATCTATTCGGTCAAAAAGGCGTGAGAATGTTGGCGTTTTTAACTCAAGGTCGCGAAGCGATTGAAGGCGCAGGAAGAGCGCTTGAAACGTATGGCGGAGTAATTGACGAAAAAGGAATTCGGACAACGGAACAATTTAATGATCGGATCACGCTTCTAAAAAATTCAATGCTGGAATTTTTTAGTCCAGTCATTCAAGTCGCAAACGATGCGCTTACTCCTTTTTTTGAGAAAGCAGAATTAGCCGCAAAACCTTTGCCAGAACTTCTTGAACTTGTTCAAAAGCAAATAAACGAATTTGATTCATTAAGAAAAACAGGCAAAGCCGTTACGAAAGAATTCAAGTTTTTTGGAATAACATTAGAAGACGTAATCCAAACCGAAGAAGAAGTTCGAGCTGAAGCAGAAAAACAATTTCAAATACTTGCAAAAAGACGCGAAGAAATACGCGCTCAAATTAACTTAATCAAAGAGCAAAAAGCGGAGCAAATTGAAGCGGTCAAAGCACAAATTGCGGTTAGAGAAGCAGAAAAACAAAATATCGCAGTCGGTCAAGAAAGTGCAAATATATTTCATCAATTTTATCAACAAAGAAAAGCGGATTTGCAAGATGAAGCCAACGATTTTAGAGAGAAAAATGAAGAACGATTAAGACTCGAATCCGAGGCCGAAGATCAAAGGATTATTCTCAACATGGAGCGTTCCCAAGCGCACCGCGCCATGCTTGCCGAGGAACTAGAGGACGCGAGACAAAAAGCTGAAGCAGAAAAGGCGCTCACCGCTGAAGTCGCAAAATCGACCATATCCACGATTCAAGGAATGACTTCAACCCTCGCCAGCGAATCACGCGAACTCTTTTATTTAAACAAAGCCGCGTCAATTGCGATGGTTTACATCAACGCCGCGGAAGCCGCGTCAAAAGCTTATGCGCAACTGGGCGTCTTCGGCCCAGTTGCCGCGGGTACGATCTACGCGTTAGCGATTGCAAACATCGGCAAAATCGCATCGCAAAACTACCCTGAACGACAAGCGGGGGGCGATGTTCGTCCAGGCGAAACGTATCTCGTTGGAGAACGCGGTCCCGAATTGCTCACGATGGGCCAATACGGCGGGAACGTCACGCCAAACCGAGATTTACCTTCGGGAATTGTTGTAAATATTTTTGACGGAACGGGGCGCAAGATCGATCAAGCAATGTCGGATCTACGCGTTGAAGTCGTGGAACGCGCTCAACAATTCGGCGAATTTGCGGCCTTAGAATCACGACAATATACGCAAAATGCCTTCGCTTGAAATAGAGATTGAAATGGTTACGCCCACAGATAGCGATCCCGCTGGAACGAATGCAAAATTTTACGTTTCAGACCATTCGCATATAGGCGCAAACGGCGAGTATTATCACGGGTTTATACAGAAAGCGCCTAATCTCAAGCTTCAAGATTCAGGATCAGGGCAAATTGAAATGAGTGGCGCATCCATCGTTTTATCAAACGAACCGAACAACCCAGATCATCCATTTGGACAATCGAACTACACAAACATTTTAAGCGATACAGGACCCTATTATATAGGTATCAAATATCAAACTGCATACAACCTATTTGAAGGTCAGTTATATATCCAAGCGATTGATTCAGAATCGATACGCTGTAACGTAAAAAGTATCAGACCGACCGACTCCGGTCCGGTCTGGAATACAACGCAAGAAGGAATAAGCGGAACTTCAAGCGATCTTGTTTCGGGTTTTATCTGGGGCGATGTCGTTGATTGGAAAGTTGAACGTGACGATTCAGATGTCGGATCGTGGGATGCAATAGGCGGGTCAGCGGTTCAAGCGGCTTTGTATTTTTTTAATTCTGTTTCAAGCGTAACGCCGACGATCAAAGTAAATGGGAACGCGTCAACATGGGCCTCAACGGGCTCGGTTCGATATGATGCAAACGCCTCTGACGATGGAAGCGCGGATGCGCAACTCGGAGCGTACCAATCTACAAACGACTACGCGGACGGGACTCAATATTCCTTTTCGGCAACGGGCGTTAAAAATCGATTTTTATCGAGTGGAACAAACCGCGCAACCGCAGGGCGCACCATTGCAGAGTTTGCGGAGACAATGGCGTATATTAGCTCGGCGGCGGATACACATATTCCGCGATTAACAAATGATAAATTTTACATTTTAGAAACCGAGACGATTGATACAAATAAAGCACCGTCTCCGCCTAATCTATCGTTCGTATGGGATAAGGGAATCATCACAACGCTTGAAGCGTTGCGCCTTGTTAGCTTCGCATCAAATTATCAATTCTTTATTCTTCCATCGCAGACAAACGGGAATCGAACTTTATTTTTGATTGACAAAGCAAACGCGCCTTCTTCAAGTTCAGCGTTTTATAATACAGTTTCCGAAAACGATATTCTCAGTCTAGTTATTCGCGGACCGGAAGAAATAAAAAGTATCAAAGGCAATTTTGAATATTACCGCTGGCAAGGAACCGAGCTTGTAGAAACAAAAGGCCGATCAACTCTTTTTTTAAATGCGACGGGCAAGGAAGTTTCTTTTGATGCGCTAATCACAAACCCATCGCAACAAACAAACTTGACCAACTTTTTAAACGCAATGAAAGCGTTTTACGATAAGCCGACTTTAAGCGTCGAAATCAACGATTTGCACGACGAATGGCGACCAGGGGATCGCGTTGTTTTCAACCGACGCGATGAATTTGTAAACGTGGATATGATTATACGATCAATCGAGTGGAACTTTAACGATCTTACGACAACCATCGAAGGCGACGCAACGCTCACGCCATACGTTCAAGAATGAAGATATTACACGACGACAAAATCAGCGCGGTTTCTGTTTCATCTGGCGCTCAGTTTTCTTCGAGCTTTGCGGTTTCGAATGTATCAAACGATATCCCGCAAAACGTATTTATGGCGAACTCAGCAAGTGCGACCATAACTGCGACCATAAGTGCAGGCGTTCAAGCGGTATTCATTTCGGGGCTCATGGCAGATAACGCGACCATCGAAATTACCGATTCTGACAATTCGCTAACTTACACCGAGATTCTAAATACAACTAAATTTTCATCGCTCAAGTGGATTGGACGCAATAACGACAATCAAATCCCTTGCTCGCTTGATCCGTTTACAATTTCGCCTTACACGGGGACGGTTTTAACGTCACCGCTAACAAGCGATACCACGATCACCGATTCGCTTAAAGCGGGGCCTGATACGCTTGAGCTTCAAGCAAATCTTACGCTTGGAGGCGGTGGCGAGGAAGAGGTGATTCTTGAGCTTGGTTTAGGATCGACCGAGAACGCGATTCAAAACAATTTTGACGGGTCTTCATTAGGCGCTGGAACCGTCAAAATCGTTCTTGAATCTCAAGACGATCTTAAAGACTCGCCTATCGAAGGAAACGCGATTGCGAAATGGAATCAATCGAGCGGTGCGACTGGACGCTTTGATGATTCATCAGACGCGGTTGTAAATTGCATAAGCCATGGGAACGTGCGCGTCGGTTCGCTGGTCACGATTGGCGGGGTCGATTATCAAGTAACGAAAATCGTCGGACAAGGGACGGGAAACGCGGACGTAACGCTTTCGGGAACGGTTTCTGATGGAACGATTACCGCGATCAAGAATCCTATACGCGTCGGGATTGTTCGCGCTTCTGCTTGCATAAGCCTGGAAAATCCACAGATCGGATTTTCCAAGGCACTTAAAGATTTTTCAATTCGCAAACCGTTAATCAATGGCGGATATAGGCAAACGCCGAAAAACGTAGCAAAACAATTTACCATCGACGCGGTTTTGCCAATCGCTCAAGCAAATAATCTTTTCGATTTTTATTATGCGTTTCGCTCAAAACCGTTTCCGATTGCCGCGCTTCAAGGAATGCCAACGGTGCAAAGCGAAGCGCAAGAATATAGCGGATTTTGCTACTTATTGGACGCGCCAGAAATGCAAAGCGCGACCATTGACGGGTCTTACCAAAATGTGAATTTTTCAGTATGCGAGGTGATATAAATGGCAGATCGAATAATTAAAAGCGATAGCGGAAACGACGTTGTAATTCAAAACAACGGTGGAACGCGAAAAATCGAGGTTACGAATTCGGGAGACGTTGAAGTCACGGGAGACTTAAAAGCGACAACCGTAAAAGCAACAAATCTTAAAGCGAATGATGGGACCGCGGCCCTAGTGGTATCAGATTCGACTGGTCAAATTACATCAAGCGGGAAAATTGATTTAAACGGCAATGAGTTGATTTTAGATGCGGATGCTGACACAAGCATAACCGCAGATACGGATGATCGGATTGATTTTAGAGCTGGCGGGAACGACAGCGTAAAAATAGGTAACGAACATTTAACAATAAGTGACGGAAATCTAGTAATTGGTACTGCTGGTCATGGTATTGATTTTTCAGCACAAACTGCGACTTCTGCGTCAGGGGCTTCAATGGCGGCAGAACTTTTAGACCATTATGAAGAAGGGACCTGGACACCTGGAGTTTCAACCGGGACGGCTTATGCAAGTGCATCCGGACAATATACACGAATAGGACGTATGGTATTTTGTACATTTATTATTACGGGAGGAGGTTCAGATTCATCAGGTTTTACAACCGGGTTGCCCTTTGCCCGGCCTAGTGGTGCAAGTTTTGTCTCTGCGGGGTCCGTAGGATTTGGCGGAGAGGGCGCATCAGGATCGACGGAGGCGAACGGTTATGCGGTATCTTTAGAAGATGATAACGGAGGATCTTCTTTTTCTTTCAGGGCTGGAGCGGCACAAAGATTTGTTTCTGCCGGTAAGATTTGGAAGGGCAACTTATTTTATATGATATAAAGGCAAAACAATATGACACTAAAAAAACAAACAATTACAGACAAGGTTGAGACTGTTAAAGCACAAGACCATTTTGTGATCCAGGTCCGTGAAGCAATTCAAGTTTTAGAAAATGGTAAATTACTTTCACAAAACTTTCACCGCTACGTTTTAGCACCGGATCACGATGTTAATAAAATAACTGATCCGACTGTTTTATCTCAATTTAAAGCAATTATGACTGATCAAGTTAAATCAAATTATCAGGCATTTTTAGCAACAAAGAACGCATAAAATAATTCTAATTAATGGATCACCATATGCCTCAGCAAACCGATTTGAGCGATATCCCAAATCGATTTGCAGACGTTCTTTTAACGCAAGCGAGTTTGCTTGAGATGGTTCTTTGCGGAATGCTAGTCGCCCTTGGATGGTATATCCACTACGAAGGCAAATCCGCAAAAGGCGAGCGCAAATTAAATCAAGAAAAATTTGAATCGCTTATTATTAGAACGCAAGACTCGACCATAAAAATGGCAGCCGACATATCTAACGTCTCGGCGCGTCTTGATAACATTGAACGCGAACTTGAATCTCAAAAAGATTTTATTTTTGCAAACTTAAGAAAATAAAATGATCGCAACATTAGCACCCGTAATCGCGGGAACCGTCAAAACCATGGCGCTTTCTTTTTTGAGCGAAAAACTACTAATCAAAGTAGTTTTTTTGCTCCTTGAAAAACTCGTCAAATCGACTGAAAACGACCTCGACGATAAGATTCTCGCCGAGTATGAAAAGTCGATGGCGGGGAAATTGTGAAGCTGGGCGCTTATATTACGAAGAACATTTATCGCTACGGCGGGGGCGCTCATGCTTGAAATGATCACGCCTAACTTTTCACGCGCCGAAATGCAATGCAAATGCGGGTGCGGTCTTTCGCATATGGACGACGAGTTTATGCGAATGCTTCAGCTTCTTCGAGATAAACTCGGACCGCTTCCAATTACGTCTGGCGCAAGGTGCGAGGAACACAACAAGCGCGAAGGCGGATACCCGAAAAGCGCTCATCTCCAATCTAAGGCCGCGGATATTCGAATCTACGGACCGCGAGCGCTCGCCCTAGTCGAGGAAGCGCGTCGAATTGGGTTTTCGGGAGTCGGGATATCGCAGAAAGGCGATCACGCCAAACGTTTCATTCATCTTGATACTCTTCCACGCGCCGCGATTTGGTCGTATTAATTAAGCCGAGTTCGTAATCTTTTAAAATATTCGTTATCTGCGACGAATATAATTTATTGCCGACACGTGATCGAAATCCTTCGCTATTAACAATCGTCGCGATTCTATTTTTACAATACCCTTCTAACCATAGTTCGACAACGCGCTTTGCAAGTTTCGGTTGTTTCTCGCTCAAACGTGGCGATCCTTCGATCTTTATTTTGCCATTACGATCAATTGTTTTAATTTTCTTGCCTTTACGCTTTCCAGTTTCCCGCTGAAGATCGCGCCCTGCGATCATTCGTTTTGATAGTGTAGATCGCTCAAGCTCGCTAAATACACCTTGTATTTGTACCATAGCTTTTCGCATCGGATCGTCGTAAATAGCGCGTGAAATATTCTCGCCAGTATTCGTAGAATATAAATCGATTCCCTTGGACGCGATGAACGTCGCGAGTTGCATTTGAAGCAATAGCTCACGCGCCAAGCGGGTCATATCTTCAATAATTATAATCTTGATATTGTGCGCGTCCGCAAAGGCGATCATCTCGGAAAAAGCGGGGCGTTTATCAACTACGCCAGAAATGCCTTTTTCCGTAAAAATGCGCTCAAGTTGAAACGCATTTTCAAAAGCAAATTTTTTTATATAGGTCGATTGTCGATCGAGTCCTGTTCCCTGAATCTGATCGCGGGACGAAACGCGCCTATATCCAATTGCTCTTTTATTCGACATATGCGCTGAATCGGTAAAACCAGCGCAAAAAATAAATAATCATATTAGTAAGATGCAAGTTTTTAAAAAAAAATTAAAAAAAATCTTGACTCATTAGAAGATAAACGTGATTATTTGTCAACGCATTCAATGCGTTTGCAAACAATCAACAACCGAAACGAGAGGGTCAAATGATTAACAAAAAAATTATCGAGATTGACATAGAAACATTTAGCGAACCTTTGATTAATTGCGATTTAGTAATTTATGAAAAAGGTGAAGACCCTTTGGAAACTGGCTTAGTGTTATATGGTTATGACGAAATTTACGATTTTTCAGATGATTTTAAATATCCAAGCTACTGCATTATTTATAACTAGATAACAAACCGCGCCCGCGCTGGGCGCCCACCACGTTTTTTTCATGGACGAGAACACCGCGCCATTGACGGCGCAAAAGCGATCTACCAATCTGTTTAGCGACTCGAATTCCGAGATCCTGAACACGACTCAAGCCGCGAGTATCTGCGGCGTTTCATATCACAAATTCTTACGCGAGTTCGGAGAGATTCCGTATTCGTTCGTCTATCCAGGCGGACCGCGCATTTATATGCGCTCCGAGGTTTACGCTTTTATCGAGGGAAAGAATCGATGAGAGACGACGTTGCGAAACGCTTTAACGCGTGGATCGATCCCGTTGGATGCGATGCCAATTATAAAGGCTCGCATCCCGACCTCGATATCTATCCGCGTCCTGATCCTGATCTCGCATGGAAACGATTCTGCGAGCAATGGGAGAAATGGTGCAAATTGCAACCGTTGACGTTAGGGAAATGAAATCTCATAACCGCCCATTCAGGCGCGTTCCTGGCGCGATGAGTAAAACGGAAGAACGCTTCGCAGAACTCTTAAACGAGTATCAGCGCGATAAACAGATCGTCTCGTATGCCTTCGAACCCGTGACGTTCAAACTTACCGAAGGCGTTCGTTATACGCCTGATTTCATGGCGGTCTTCGCAGATCCGACAAGGGGCGTTGCGTTTTACGAGATCAAGGCGAGTGAGTTCCACGCCAGCGGGAAATCGAATCAGATGAACTCGCTGACGAAACTTAAAGTCGCGGCGCGGACGTTTCCGCAATTCTATTTCTTTAAATGTTATCCGCGAGCCAAGCGAGAGGGCGGCTCGTGGGTAATCGAACCAATTAAAAATTAACGCTTTCCCGTGCAAATTCTGCGGCTCTCCTCTCGGCGCGACCCTCAGTACGCGCGAAAAAAAGCAGTCTATCGGTCTAGCTTCTAGCATTCGAAGCAGCGTCTAACATTGCGCAAGGGCTGACGCGGGAAAGCATAATGAAAACATGATTTTTTTTACGGGCGTTCACGAATTAACACACGCGAAACATATCGATTATGCGTTTATATCAATCAACCGATTACTCACGCCGAGAGAACGAAAAAGCGATTTTGAGGTGCGCGCTTGGATTATGGATTCAGGCGCATTCTCGCAAATCTTTAATCATGGCGACCATAAACTCTCACCGAGCGAATACGCCAAACAGATCAAACGCTGGTCGCGTTGCGGAATTTTAATACGAGCCGTCGCTCAGGATTATATGTGCGAACCGTTCATTTTAGAAAAAACAGGACGAACCGTTTTGGAACATCAATCAATGACCTTGTCTAGATACAAGGCATTGATTAACGCAAATGATAGCGAAGTCGTCATCTTGCCAGTTTTGCAGGGATACGATCCCGAAGATTACGCAAGGCACGTTCGCGATTACGGGGCGCTATTGAAAGAAAACGCATGGGTCGGCGTTGGCTCGGTATGCAAGCGAAACGCGGACCCTTGCGCAATATATGACGTTTTAGACGCGATTTTAGAGGTGCGACCTGATTTACGTTTGCACGGGTTCGGGATCAAGAAAACGTCGTTACAAGATGACCGCATTAGATCGCGCTTATTCAGCGCTGATTCTATGGCGTGGTCGTTTAACGCCCGAATGAGTGGGCGAAATAGTTCAAATATAAACGAAGCGCTTAGCTTTAAAAAGCGCATCGAAACAATGCCAATCCAAACCTCATTTAAGATATGAAAAACGCAATCGCTTTGTATTTAGTTTCAATCGTAGCCGCGAATCTAATCGTTAATTATTTCGGCCCAAGTGCGACAATCATCGTCGCATTCATATTCATCGGACTCGATCTCAGCTTGCGCGATCATTTACATGAAGCGTTTGGCGATAAGCTTATCTTTAAAATGGGCGCGTTGATCTTATCCGGTTCTGCGATCACCGTCGCGCTTAACTTTGACGCCATGCAAATCGCAATCGCCAGCGCGGTCGCGTTTGGTTGTTCCGCTGTTGCAGATAGTGTCGTTTACCAGTTTCTAAAATCAAAAAAATTCCTAGTTAAATCTAACGCGTCAAACGTCGCAGGAAGCGCAGTCGATTCGGTCCTTTTTCCGACCATCGCTTTCGGCGCATTAATGCCTGAAATCGTCATTGCGCAATTTATGGCGAAACTTGTCGGCGGATTTATATTCGCCTTAATCATTAAAAAAGTGAGAGATCAATGAATGCTATAAACGAAATCGCAAACGAAAGAAAAAAGCAATGGAACAAACGCCAAAAACTAATCCGCAAGATATGTCAAGTGCCGCATTTCTTAATTCAATTAGTGAAGAAAAAATCGGTTTCTTTCCTAAAGTCGAAGCGACCCAATCGCAAGGCGCTTACTTTAAAGTTTCAGCGATCGGATCAGCGTATTCTAATCCGTCTAAAATCCGAATCCTCGGCGCGTTTATTGACGATTCGATGATAGAGGGATGGCGCGCTTTTAATACAAGCGGAATGCCTATGCGCAAGAAAACTAAAGACGAAATTGATTTAAATCAACTCGGAAAAAATAACTTCGGACAAGACGAAAAGCCCATCAAATTTTGGGCTTTTCCGGTCTTTGTTTATGAAGAAAACAACGTGCAAATTTGCGAGATTCATCAAGTCGGATTAATGCGCGAATTAGAGCGATTAGGCAATGACCGAAACTGGGGCGATCCGCGCCAATACGATATCTCGATCATGAAGACCGGAAGCGGCAATCGTACCGCATACCAAGTTACGCCTTCGCAAGCTCAATTCCCGCAGGAACACGTTGACGCGGTGGGAAAAGCGATCAATCAAATCGATTTGCAAAAATTATTCGTGAATGAGGACCCGTTTCTGACTTCACCGAATGACGCGTAATCGCTTTATTTGCAACGCATAAACGCATAACGAGACATGAAACACGAAAACGAAAACGTTGCACTCTCTAGTGGGGGAGAGATAAAAACCCCTAAAGGGGTTTTCTCTCCCCCATCTAGAGAGTACGCAAATTCGCAATCGCGAACCGATGCCGCGAAGGCGACTTTAAGCGCTCTCAAAAAACGAGTGCGCTTCACGCCTGAAGTCGAAAAGCCGAAAGACGAACTGCGCCGATGCGCCGACGGAAATATTCGTGGCACGTTGAACGGGATTGAAACTGAAGTGTTTCAATCCGAGTCAACGCGTCCAGGCGCGATCCCTGGCGTTAAGTATGATTTTGTGCGATTTAAAAATCATCCATCGTTTGATGAATACGGAAACTACATTGGTAAAAATAAAATCATAGGCGAGTGATGAGCAAAACAAGAAAGGAGAAAAAAAGTTTTGTTGTGCCATTCGAAATTATTCCTTACGAAGTAAGTTTAAGGAATAAAACAAGACGCAAAGTATTTAACGAATTATTTGATTCGGCTTTGAATGAATGCGAGAAAAACAAAATTGATTTAGAAAGAATCAATTATATTGTTTTTAATCAAGAATATAAAACGCAACAAAGAGAAAAAGTTTTTTTTATTTTTAAATTCAATGACGACTATGAATTATAAACGATTGTTTACCTCGCAAGAACGTTACATCGGAAAGCGTCAAGGTTGGCGTATCTTCTTAGACAAAGAAGCGAAATATTACGCGATCAACAAAAGCGATAAATCTCCAGCGTTCACCTATCGATCTGATCTCAATCGATGGATCACGAACCGCGATAAGCAATTGCGCGATCAGCAAACGTCTTATCAAGCGGAGTTGTTTTGAAGACAAACTCCGCTTGTAGGCTGACACGATTACGCGATGCGGGGA
>VTLG01014147.1_pt1 | contig 18764 bp, 30 predicted proteins | sample 4694571 | NCBI WGS metagenome assembly VTLG01 (sample SAMN12604809, study PRJNA352737) | marine metagenome | biome: ENVO:00000447; feature: ENVO:00000209|ENVO:00000569|ENVO:01000036; material: ENVO:00002151; isolation source: viral sequences binned using virsorter ...
TATCACTCTCTTTTCACAATCGCCTCGGCATTATGCTTACTTACGAAACCACACATGAGTATTACTTAGGTGATAACACTTGTTTACATTATTGTGCTGAACATGGTACACTAATTGTTACTCCTGATCACTGCGATAGAGTATTACTTACTGGCATAGATAAGTCTATTATGTTAGACTTTGCTCGCAATCTTGTACAAAAAGACTTAGAAGAAACCCTTTCTAAGTACAACAAGGACGCAGAGAGCAAGGACGTAGACGAACTTAATGACAAGGAGCTACTAGCTAAACTTGAAGAGTAATCTTCAGCGGGTATAGTTTAATGGTAAAACTGTAGCCTTCCAAGCTATTGTTACCGGTTCGAATCCGGTTACCCGCTTTGGGACTAACCATCCCATTTTGTTCACCCATTTCAAAATGTCAACCACTAAGACACTCAAACCTCGTCCAGTTAGGAAGAGGAAGAAGACAATGACAGAACAAACTTATGAATCAAAGGTAACTATTACCGAACAAACACCTGTTACTTTAACTAAAGTGCAATCACATTTACCTGACATTCAACTCATTGATCGTAATGCTCTTTGGGAGGACTTTCAGAATAGGTTAAAGATAAACAACTATGAAGTAAGAGAAGCGATGGCTGATCTGAACAAAGTTGTTAAACAAATGAAACCTTATGTAGATCAAGCTGTTACTAAGGTTAAGGAGTTTCGTAAATGATTGAACTTAAATTACCTCTTGAAGATGTAGAGTATCTTCTCTATTTATTAGATAAGGTTGAACCTCTTTACAAAGAGATATATCTTCAAACTTATCTCTGATTCTCTCTCTAAGCACCGCTATATGTGGTGTTTACTGAGGGATTCACTCCCTCGTTCTATACACATTGGAGGTATGAAGTACACTGTTGAATTAACTATTGAAACTAAATCAGATCCACGTGATATAATAGACTTCATTCAAAGAAGGATCAAGGACGCACTACCTGTGTTATCCTTGAAGTATCACCTGATTGAAGAAAGGGACACAACCGTTGAGCATCACGGAGGTGTTCAGGATGAAAGTACCTAATTGGCAACATCATTCCAATAAAGAACAAAAACGTACACTTAAACCACAAGCTGTACGTGATGCTAAACGCCGAACTAAGGCCCTAATTAAACACTTGCTTTCACAATCGCATGCCTAAGTATCATGTTACTCTGTCATCTGGCAGAGATTTTATTATGGAACACGACGGTAATGAATACGACATTGCCTATGAGGCTTATGAGGAAGCCTGTTTAATGGACGACTATCTAGTAGACGTGGAGTTAATCGATGGCTAAAAAGAAGTATTACCCTAACAACTGGAGAGCATTCAAGGATTGCCCTGATGAATTCTTCCTATCTATACCATTTGATGAGTTCTTTGATTGGAAAGTTGCTGGTTGGGAGTTACCTTCCTCAGTTAATTGTATCATTAGAGAACACAACAGAGTCACAGGTAAAGTTAAGGAATACACATATTCACGGGCTGGTGATGCAAAGAACAAGTGCCGTGCTATAATGGACATGGGTGAATCAGAGTTCACTGTATGCACTCCTGATGGCATCCATTTAATGAAACCTGAATACATAGAGGACTATGACGATCCACTCGCCTGAGGACATCCTAGACTATAGAGATAAAGCCTACGATGCCTTACCAGATGATCATCCTCACTATGAGGAGATCGCTGATATAATAGAAGAACAAATCCTAGAGGACTTAGAAGATTATGCCAACTCCTTCCCAGTCTCAGATACATGAGCAGGTAGAGTTAGAGCGAGATCAAATAAGACAAGGACTCAAGAGGCTTAGAGATAACACTCTTAAACTGGAGAACCAAGCGTATGCGTCTGCTACTATTTATGGTATCGCTAGTATCGATACTCTTCTACCTTTATTGGTTAAGAGAATTACTGATACTACGGACCGTATACATGAACGACAGAATGGAGTGGCCTTTCGTCATATCCACCAGTTTCTTTCAAACCTTGAGCCACTCGCTGCTGCTGCCATTGCATGTAAGCTGACAATAGATAAAGTATTTAGCTTTAAAGATGGAAGTAACCAAGCGACTAACGTTGTTGAGTCCATAGGACAAGCAGTAGAAGATGAATGTAGAATGAGGCACTATGAGGAGGAAGCTCCTGGCCTCTTGAATACACTTAAGAAGAACTACTGGCACAAGTCATGTGGTACTCATCAGAAGTTAACTATCATTAAGACATTAATGAATAGGTATAACGTCAAGAAGTGGGAACCTTGGTCTACATCAGTAAGAGTTAAACTAGGAGGCTGGCTACTAGATTGTATTATGGAATCAAGTGGCTGGTTTGAGAAGATGCCTATAAGGGAAGGACGCAAGACTGTTACCTATGTACTACCTACAGCAGAGTTCTTAGATATCAAGGATGCAGTCATGGCTGAGGCTGAGTTGTTCAGCCCTCTAACATGGCCAATGCTTATCGAACCTAACGACTGGACTAACGAGAAACCTGGTGGTTACGTACTCAACGAGGTCATGGCTGGCCACGATCTTATACGGAAAACCAACCCCTGCCCTATACAGGGAGAACTACCACTTGCCTTTCTCAACAAGATACAGAAGGTTGGATATCGTTTGAGTCCTTTCATTACCACGGTCTCGCGCCATTTACAAGAGACTGGAACTTCTGTGGGTAAGTTTCTCCCTATCATTCACTATGATCTACCACCTAAGCCACCTGATATAGAAGAGAACTATGATTCTCGTAAAGCTTATAGAAGGGAAAGGGCAAGAGTAGAGAATCTACAGAAGAATGAGTTCAGACGTTCGTGTCGAACTCGTATGACTATGCAAGCTGTAGAGAGGTTTAAAGATGTGGAGAGGTTTTATATACCTTGGTCTTTTGATTATAGAGGTCGCGCTTATCCTATACCCGCATTTCTCACACCTCAAGACACTGACTGGGGCAAGTCACTGATAAGATTTGCTGATGAGTCATATCTAAATACGGAAGCTGAGGAATGGTTGTCTTTTCAAGTAGCTACCACCTACGGTAAGGACAAGGACACATGGGATGAGAGACAAGAATGGGTAGCAAATCATATATCTTTAATAAAGAGAGTAGCTGAAGATCCAATAGGTTGTCTTTCTGATTGGGAAGGAGCCGAGGAACCTTGGCAATTCTTAGCAGCGTGTGATGAATATTACCACTGTTGTATATTAAAAGATAAAGATACTACCGGACTGCCTGTAGCAACAGACGCTACATGTAGTGGTCTACAGATCCTAGCTTTACTTGCGAAGGATGAAAAGACAGCACGTCTCGTCAACGTGTTGCCTTCTGATAGGCCACAAGACGCATATAAGGTTGTAGCTGGTGTAGCCAAATGGAATTGTCCTACCCACATACAAGAAGTAATGGATAGGAAGGTGGTCAAAAGGACCGTCATGACTATACCCTACAACGCTAAACCTTACTCAAATAGATCCTACATCAAGGACGCACTGGCTGAGAAAGGTATAGAGATAGGTAAGGAAGATCTCACAATCACCGTGCAAGCGGTTAGAGATGCGATGCACACCGTCGTTCCCGGCCCAATGGCAGTAATGAAATGGATAGAAGATGAGGTAGCTAAAGCTATTAAGCGTGGAGCTACTGAGTTAGAGTGGGTAACACCTTCTGGCTTTGTGGTTAACCAAAGGATAATGAAGAAGAAGATAGAGACTATTGAGCTCAAGCTTCTAGGTCGTTGTCAGCTTAGAGTAGCTACAGATAATACAAATGAGGTAGACAAGAACAGACATAAAGCTGCTACTGCACCTAACCTCATACACTCATTAGATGCCACATTACTACATTTAAGCGTACAAGACTTTGATAACCCTATCGCTTTAATCCATGACAGCGTACTATGCAGAGCTACTGATATGTCTGAGCTATCTAGAATAGTGAGACAGAAGTACATGCATATTGCAGGTCAAGATTACTTAAACGACTTCGCTGCTCAAATAGGAGCGGAGACTGAACCACCGATTATTGGAGGCCTTAAACCGGAATCCGTAATTGAATCAACTTATTTTTTCTGTTAAATGTATCCATCATTATTTGACAGCTTCTTTGCACCCACTAGAGTTATTGTTGTCTCTGAAGAGAGGCTTCAAGCAGCAGAGCGAGAAGCTAGGCAAAGCCAATTAGATGCAATAGATGTTCGCATCAGTGAATTAACTAAATACCGTAACTCATTACATGCTGAGATTAAGAAGCTAGAACCTAAGAAGGTTGGCGCTGATCTCGATTCAATGGACAATGATCCTCGCTCATTAGAAGAGGCATTGACTGGTGGCTAGAACTATACACAAGACTGACAAAGTTACCCTTGAGGGTTTCCAAGCTGTACTAGCACCTAGTAAGTTCGGTTATTCCCTCTCGGCTGTTGTTGACAAAACGATTGTTGACAAATTAGAATCAGAAAGGACTGATGTTCTTAAATGGGCAGAGTCTAAGTTAAAAAATCCCAAAAGAGCTAGCCTTAAACCAGAACCATGGGAAGAGGTCTCAGATGGTAAGTATAAACTAAAGTTCTCGTGGAATGAGGACAATCGCCCGCCCGTGGTAGACACGGAGGGTACGCCCGTAACTGATACCAAAACACCTTTATATGCAGGATCTACTGTTAAACTGGGTTTCTATCAAAAACCTTACATTCTACGGGATGGGGTTACCTATGGTAGCAGCCTTAAGTTGGTTGGTGTACAAGTTGTCTCAGTGAAAGGAGACGCTGGTGTAGATACTGGTGACCTAGATGCTGATGCAGTAGCTGAGTTATTTGGTAAAACATCAGGGTTTAAAACAGCTGACCCTAATGTTATAGCCGATACAACACCCTGCTCAGTAAACACCGATGACGACGAAGACTTCTAAAGAATCATTAGAATGGGCTAAGAAGGCTTATGATAAATTAAAGCGTAAGCATGAAAAGCCTGTAAAATATAGATCTAAGCTTGAAGAGAATATTGCTAATCTTCTTGAAGGGCTTGGAGTATCCTATGAATACGAATCTACTAAGGTTCCTTATACCATTCAACACAATTATCTCCCTGATTTTGTGCTCCCAAATCATGTCTATCTCGAAGCAAAAGGCTATTGGGATCCCCCAGACAGACGTAAGGTGCTTGCCGTCAAGCGAGATAATCCAGATATAGATATAAGAATGGTGTTTCAATCACCTTATAATACAATTAGCAAAAAGTCCAAGACAACGTATGCCCAGTGGTGCGAACGCCACGGTATACCATGGACGCATTATCACGATATACCACTTGATTGGTTAATCTAATGACCGAAAGTGAGTTCGTGAGGCATCTGCCTTGCGACAACTGTGGCTCATCGGATGCTAATTCATTGTACTCCGATGGGCACACCTTCTGTTTTGTGTGTCGTCATAGAACAGGAGGAGACGATGAACTTCACAATCACATGTCGAAAACTGTCCACCTAACAGGATCAGCCGAACGGCTGCATAAACGTAATATATCTGAGAAGACTAACGCCTTTTATAAGATCTATAGGGACGGAGATACACTCAGGTTCCCCTACTTCACAGCTGATGGAGTTCTTCAAGGCGTTAAAATAAAAAACAAAAAGAAAATTTTCACCTATGAAGGAGTTTCCACTGATACCTTATTTGGTCAGCATTTGTTTCCTAGTAGCGGTAAACGTATTGTTGTTACTGAAGGTGAGTTAGATGCTGCATCCTGCTATGAAGCTATGGGTGGATGGCCGATGGTCTCGCTTCCCCATGGAGCCACTTCTGCTAAAAAGGATTTACAGAAACAGATCCCATTATTTCAGGGATACAAAGAAATCGTCCTTTTCTTCGATGGCGACGATCCAGGCCGTAAGGCGACGAAGGAGGCGGCAAGCATACTACCAGCTGGCAAGGTCAAGATCGCTCGCCTTGAGAAATATAAGGATCCCTCGGAAGCATTACAAGCTAATGACTCTGAAGCCATTAGAAAGGCGATATGGGATGCAGAACCTTATAGACCGGACGGCATTATTGATGGAAAGACTCTCCTTGAACTTGTAACTACACCACAGAAACCATTTGACCATGAGTACCCTTTCAAAGGACTTAACGAGAAACTTCACGGGATCAGGTATGGAGAACTTACAACATTTTGTGCTGGCTCTGGCTCAGGAAAAACATCCATCATCCGTCACATTGCAACTGACTTGCTCATCAAAGGCGAACATGTTGGGATCCTGGAGCTTGAAGCAAGTAATAGGAGAACAGCACTTGGATTGATGTCCACAGCTGTTGGAAAAAACTTACACCTTGGAGAACATGGAAGAGAAGAACTCATCTCCGCCTTTGGAGATAGTATTGCCAATTGGAATCTTTTTTGTTTTGATGGGTTTGGAAGTTATGATCCAGATGTCATATATAATAGAATTGAATACCTCGCGACCGGACTCGATTGTAAGGTGGTATTTTTGGATCACCTCTCAATTCTCCTAAGTGGACTTGAAGGCGATGAGCGTCGCATGATAGATACCACTATGACCAGGCTACGAAGCCTAGTTGAGCGTACAGGTATTGCATTATTTTTAGTTTCACATTTGCGAAGAGCTAGTAATGACAGAAACAGTCATGAAGAAGGAGGAAGAGTTAGTTTGTCCTCACTTAGAGGATCTCACAGCATTGCTCAAATATCAGATTCAGTCGTTGCCCTCGAAAGAGATCAACAGACCAACACTCCTGGAAATCCTACGACTGTTAGAGTCCTTAAAAATCGCTATTCAGGCGAAGTTGGCATCGCATGTGAGTTGACTTATGACTTAAACACTTGCAGATTTATTGAACATGAAGCTGAGACCAAATTTGACCCAGCCGCAGAATTTTGATGGAGGTTATGAACACCCATGGTATAAATACTTAAATAAACCTAACCCACCTAGTAAAGAAGCAGTAGAGCGTGCCAAGTTCAGAGACAAAACCTACCACTGGAGTAGGGACAATAGTGTTCGACCTAGAGACGAACGGACTTCTCCATGATGCTACCCGTATCCACTGTGCTGCACTCCATTGGTGCGAAGATGACCGCACCGAGGCGTTCAATGATGAGGCATACGGCCCAGCGAAGGAGATTAAAGAAGATTGCCCTATGGGGAGCAACTATTCTATTACCACGTTTCTCAGTTGGCTCGAAACTGCCGATACTCTTGTTGGGCACAATATCGTTGGGTATGACATACCTGTTATCAAGCGTATCTACCCTTGGTTTAATCCTCGCGGTGTTATATTGGATACTCTTATTTTATCTAGGTTATATCATCCTAATTTACTCGATATAGATAAAGCGTACAATTGGAAACATATGCCATTGCAGTTATATGGCAGCCATTCTCTTGAGGCATGGGGATACCGTTTAGGTGTCTACAAAGGAAACTTCAGTAAGACTACTGATTGGAAAGATTGGTCTCAAGAAATGCAAGATTACTGCGAACAAGACGTTGTAGTTACCACTAAACTATGCGAACACTTCCACAAATACCTGAATGGATTCTTTTTGAACATCAGGTCTCAAAAATACTAACTGAACAGGAACTACATGGATGGTACTTTGATGAACAAGCCGCTCAACAACTTGAACAAACTCTCAGAAGAGAATTGGAAGACACTACTACAGTACTTCGAAAACAATTCCCTTACGTTGCAGGAACGTTGTTCACTCCTAAACGAGATAACAGGACACAAGGATATGTTGCTGGAGCGGAGCTTCAAAGATTAAAGGAACTCAACCCCACCTCACGTGACCATATAGCATGGATACTACAAACACATTGTGGTTGGACGCCTACATTAATGACCTTGAAGTCAGAAAAGCCAATCATAGACGAGACAGTACTCAAGGACATTGGGACGGATATTGCTCTACGTTTTCTACGGCTCCTGGAACTTACGAAGGCTTTAGGGATGATATCCGAAGGCGTGAACGCATGGCAGAAGCTTGTTACGAAATCTAGGATCCACCATCACTGTTCAGTAGCGACATCTACATTTAGATGCGCCCACCGTAAACCAAATTTAGCACAAACGCCCTCAGATGAAAGATTTAGAAAATTATTCACCGCAACGCCTGGTAAGGTTATGGTGGGTGCCGACCTTAGCGGTATTGAGCTCAGGATGCTTGCCCACTATCTCGCCAGATATGATCAAGGACGCTATGCCGAAATCCTCCTTACCGGAGATATCCACGCCACAAATGCCGCAGCCATCGGTGTCACCAGGCGTCAAGTAAAAACGATTTCCTATGCATTTTTATATGGAGCTGGGAATCTGAAGTTAGGCTACACTTATGATCAACAACTACCCGAAAAGAAGGCACGAAAGAAAGGTGCCGAGATACGTAAAGCCTATGTTGCTGCCATTCCAGGTCTTAAAGAGCTGTTGGAAACAGTACACAAAGCTAGTGAGAGAGGTTATGTCCGTGGACTCGACGGTCGTTATATCGGCGTGGACTCGCGGCATAAGTCACTCAACTACCTCATCCAAGGCTCCTCGGCGATAATCGCGAAGCGGTGGATGGTATTAGCCTATAAGCACCTTATTGAGAGTGCTTCTCAATTAGCTTTTGTACACGATGAATTGCAGTATGAATGCGACCCATGTGATGTGGGTTACATGAGAGGCTGCCTTGAATCCACTGCTGTACAAGCTGGGGAATATTACAACATGAGATGCCCAGTAGCAGCAGAAGCTAAAAGCGGTGCGACGTGGGCAGACGTACACTAATGTATGAAATTATTAATAGATGCAGACTTCATTGTCTATAAAGCATGCGCGGCTGCAGAAACTGAAATTGACTGGGGTGATGATACTATCCTTGTCACTAGTAAGTTTAGCGACGCTTACAACGCGACACAACGTGAACTTACCAAACTTAAAAACAAATTTGGGTCATTCACTTCTATGATACTGTTCTTTTCAGACAGTACAAATTTTAGGAAAAAAATCTTACCGGAATACAAGGGTCATAGGAATCGCAAGAAACCTTGCGGCTATAAACGTGTCATCAATGCTCTTAGAGAAGAGTATAAGGTGATCGTTAAGCCTACCTTGGAAGCCGATGATAGTATGGGCGTTTACGCCACAAAATATCCTGGCAACATGATCGTGTCGCCTGATAAGGATATGAAACAAATACCAGGACAACTTTATAACTTTGAAGAAACTTTCACAATCACAAAAGAAAGCGGAGCAGCTTGGCACCTTATTCAGTCAATTTCTGGAGATCAAACTGACGGATATGGCGGAGTCCCTGGAATTGGCGTCAAACGAGCTGAATCTTTATTCAAAGAAAAAGGATATACTTGGAAAACAGTAGTCGAAGCCTTTGCGGAAAGAGATCTTTCTGAGGAAGAGGCGTTGATTAATGCTAGACTTGCTCGAATATTAACAGCAGAGGATTATGACTTCGAAAAGAAAAAGCCTAAGCTCTGGTCCCCCGCCGCCAGTTACAAAGTTAACTACGGAACAGGACCTAAAGTTAAGGCTAATAAGTGATAGATTAAACAGTGGAGAGGTTGAGTATAAAGACCTAGTTACTGTTTTCTTAGCTTTGCAGGAACAAAACTTTGTTCTCGCTAACTCAATGATGAACTTAGTAAAACATTGGCCTAATGAAAACCACCTTTTTGTCGCAGCAAGCGAAGGAATTCCGATCAAAATACGGATTAAAGAATAGCGGTGATAGACCTACTAGAGCTGTACAGCATAAATTAATTGTTGAAGAGTTTAAAGAGTTCCTACAAGCTGAAGGCATGTTATTCATGCACGGCAGAAACCACCAAGAACATGCTTTAAAAGAACTAGCTGATCTAGTTTATGTATGCTATCAGTATGCAGAAAACATGGGCTGGTTCTTAGATGAAGCGTTGAATAGAGTACATATATCTAATATGTCCAAGCTCGATAAGGACGGTAAACCAATATATCGAGAAGATGGAAAGGTCTTAAAAGGCCCAGACTATAAACCACCTGATCTATCGGACTTATTCTAAATGACAGCAAGCGTAATATCTCGCACAGGGCGGGTCCAATCATGGTTGGATAATCCTGAATCACGACTCCCAGTTTCATGCACCGTTTTCGTCGTAGAGGATTCTATGGAGGGAGAAAATGGCATCGAAGCAAGCTGGAGATACGTCTCACACGGACTCAGATTTGGAGCGGGAGTTGCGGTACATCTATCAAAGCTCCGTCCCAAAGGAGCAGAAAACGGAAAGGGTCTTACAGCTTCTGGCCCTGTATCATTCGGAAAAATCTACTCAAGCTTAAATGAAACACTCAGAAGAGGGGGTATCTACAAGAACGGCGCTGTTGTTCTTCATTGTGATCTTAACCATGCCGATATCCTTGATTTTATTACTACTCCCAGAGAAGAATTACCCTGGGTCAAACGGTGCGTTGATATTCAAGGAAGCTGGTGGCAAGACTGTGATAATAAAGTAAAAGATGCATTATTATACGGTATTAAATCAGGTGATATTTGGTTAAACAAAGTAAAATACGACAACAATGGAACTAGAATCTATGGCAACGTCTGCCTTGAGGTTTACCTGCCCTCACGTGGAACATGCTTGTTACAGCATGTCAATCTCGCAGCCTGTAAAATCGGATCACTCCCAGAGGCTTTCGATCAGGCTATGTCCCAGTTGTGCAGCCTCCATAGCCGGACAGGTGTTGGAGCAACTGGAGAATACTTGCCAGCTGATATCGACCGCCAAGTTGGGCTCGGAGTACTCGGGCTCGCCAACCTTCTCAGACGTTACAACATAACTTACGAGGAGTTTGGAGCAGCACTGCATTTAATAAACAGCGGTGAATTACATCCAACAAGTTTAGGCGGCCAGTTAGCTTTAGCACTTAAACAAGGTATAGATAAAGCTGCAGAAGTAGCAAGAAGGAATAATATGGTTCGTGCCTTTGCTATAGCACCTACTGCTTCTTGCTCATATAAAAGTAAAGATCTGGATGGCTTCACTGCTACGCCGGAAATAGCACCACCCATAAGCCGGAGTGTGGACCGTGATAGCGGCACGTTCGGTGTACAATCCTATGATTATGGCGAAGTAGAAATCGCTAGTGAAGTCGGTTGGTATGGTTACAAGAAAGTAGCTGACGAACTGATGATTATGTATGATAATACGGGACTTCTTCACGGATACTCATTCAACTCTTGGAGTGATGTAGTAGCCTACGATCGTGAATTCGTGGAAGAGTGGCTGCAATCACCGCAGACCTCCCTTTACTATTCCCTGCAAGTAATGGGCGACACACAAGATAAGACCGATGCGTATGCAGCATTAGATCAAGCCGAAGTCGATGATTACTTACAGGATATTCTCGGAAACGAGCCAATAACCTGTGACTGTCAAGAATGATGAGAAAACATCCGTATGAAATTTTATTGGACCGTAAACGCAAATGGTCCCCCGTAAAACCCACCGTTGGAAAGTTAAAAGATGGAGCAGAGGATACTATTAGGCGTGCGCTCTCAGCACGTCATCTGGAGCTACCAGTGGGTGCCTTTATTGCGGAAGGTCTTGAAAAGACTGTTCCCAATAACGCTAGAAAACTACTAGAGGACAATGTTAAAGACGAAGAAAGACATGATCTTGCTCTCGGATACTATACAGATGCCCTTGGTACAGATGAAAAAACAGAAAAAGAGGGGAAGTTAATTAGAGATGCATGGATTAACCACCCTGACCATACAATTACCAAAGCTTTGGTCGCAGAGCGGGCCATCTTCTTCGTTCTACTCCCTTTCTTTAGGTTTAATGGGTGCGCTGCTCTTCGCACTCTATCTGCCGATATCTCCAGGGACGAGCAGATCCATGTCGGAGCGAATAGTCTTGTATGTCGCGAGTTGGGCTTACGTCCTTCTCCTTCTCTGGATAAACTTAGGAAGGCCACCATTAACTGGATTATGGAACCTCTAGGTATAAATACTGCCGATAAATATTTGAACAAAAAATTCTGGCTGGATGCGAGTGATCGTCTAATGTACGAAGGGAAAGCCCCTGAGTTTTCTGAGACACAGAGAGCCCGTATGCCTGCCTTCTTTGAACATTCCAATGTCAATCTCCCTCAATACGCTTAAGCTCCACAACGAGAGGGTGGATGAGCTTCTACAAAAAGTGGAAGATCATTTTAAGTGGAGACCAGTCCACCCAAAAGAACCAATTGAATCAATCATGTACCGTGCTGGACAAGCTAGCGTGGTAGAATATATAAAAACTATCATAGAGGAAGAAGATTAATGTGCGTAGGAAATCTATTCGGTAGCACACCGAAGCCGCCACCAGCGCCTCCAAGGATGAGGCCTGCACCACCTTTGAGGTCGCCTGCACCGCCTCCTGATATGCCTACTCCTGATAGGATAAAGGATGAGGAAGGTGAAGATGATAAGCTTTCAACACGTAAGAAGAAGGCTCTTGAGATACAGAAAGTACAGCAAGGCGTTAAACAATTTGGTGCTATAAATCCTGCTAGCCTACCAGCAACACCTCCAGGCGGCATAGCCCCACCAACTTAAGGAGGATGTTATGTGCGTAATGGAAACTGCTGCTTTAACAGGTGGTGTGCGGCAAATACGAGACAACGTAAACTCAGTTACTGGTTGGGGTAATCCAGGTACTAGAGGTGAGCAATCAGCACCTAATGTAACTATTTACAACCAACTACCAAGCGGTGACATAGCTAAAGCTGGTGAACCGTCTCCTAATAAAAGCGCATTGAAAACAAAGACACCTAGTAAAGGAGGAGCTTACTAATGTGCTTAGGAGGAGGTGGAGGTGACAGCTACGAACCGCCTAGATATTTAACAAGAACTGATCCACCACCAGGACCACCATCACCACCAGATATGGTGAATGATATGGAGATTGCACCGACTGGAAATTTTAACAGAAAAAAATTAAATACTGATAAGAAACCAGCCGCTCAATCAAGTAAAAACACAGGACTATATTAATGAAAGCACGTGATAGATACTCTCAACTAACCCGTGGTAGAACACAGTTCCTTCATACCGCAGTTGAGTGTTCAAGATTAACACTGCCTTACTTAGTCCAAGAAGATTTAAGTTCACGACCTGAACACCAGAAACTACATACACCTTGGCAGTCAGTTGGTGCTAAGTGCACTGTCAACTTGGCAGCGAAGCTTATGCTTGCACTGATACCGCCACAGACTACGTTCTTTAAACTACAAGTTAGAGATGATAAGCTTGGTGTTGAGTTTCCTAGAGAAGTTAAGAGTGAACTCGACCTATCCTTCTCCAAGATGGAAAGGATGGTTATGGATTACATCAATGCTTCCAGCGATAGAGTGATAGTGCATCAAGCACTAAAACATTTAATCGTCTCTGGGAATGCACTGATATTCATGGGCAAAGATGGTCTCAAGAACTATCCCCTTAATCGTTACGTGGTCAATCGTGACGGTAACGGACATGTTTGTGAGATCGTTACAAAGGAACTAATAAGTCGTAAGATGCTGGAACTAGATCTGCCAGAATCTTTACCTAATTCCCCAGGGGATGATGGTTACTCGACAGGATCTAAAGATCAAGACGTTGAGGTATACACCTACGTCCGACTCGATGATAATGGTAGATGGGTATGGCATCAGGAAGCATTTGATAGAATCATACCTGGTAGCCGCAGCACTGCTCCAAAGAATACTTCTCCCTGGTTAGTATTAAGATTTAATACTGTAGACGGAGAAGATTATGGAAGAGGTAGGGTTGAAGAGTTCCTTGGGGATATAAGATCTCTAGAAGGACTCTCTCAGGCCCTCGTAGAAGGCTCTGCAGCAGCTAGTAAGGTGGTCTTCCTTGTCTCACCATCATCAACTACCAAACCAAAGACTATAGCCGATGCTGGTAACGGTGCAATCGTTCAGGGTAGACCTGATGATGTAGGTGTTATTCAGGTTGGTAAGACAGCTGACTTTAGAACAGCAGCTGAACAAATGCAGAACTTAGAGCGTAGGATAAGCGATGCTTTCCTTGTTCTACAAGTTAGACAGAGCGAGAGAACTACTGCAGAAGAGGTACGCCTCACGCAGATGGAACTAGAACAACAGCTTGGTGGTTTATTCTCCTTGCTTACAGTTGAGTTCTTGATCCCTTATCTTAATAGAACATTACATATCTTACAACGTAACAAGGAACTTCCTAAGATTCCTAAAGACGTGGTACGTCCACAGATTGTTGCAGGTGTTAATGCTTTAGGTAGAGGACAAGATCAACAAAGTTTAGTTACCTTTATTCAAACAATTGCTCAGACTATGGGACCAGAGATCATGGCTAAGTTCCTTGATCCTAGTGAGTATATTAAACGACTTGCAGCATCTCAAGGTATAGATGTATTGAATCTTGTTAAGTCTCCTGAGACTATGCAGCAAGAGAAGCAAGCTCAAATGCAACAGGCACAGCAACAAGCTCTAATGCAACAAGCTGGTCAGTTAGCAAGCGCTCCGATGATGGACCCAAGTAAGAACCCTGCAATGGGTAGAACATTAAACGACGGATACGATCAACTAACAGGACAAAATGGCAACAACCAAGGCGAGCCGCCCGACACGGGTGAAGAAGAAGCCCCTCCCGAAGGTGAGTAAACCAGAACCATTGGTATCAGATACTGATATTGCTAGGCCTACTAATATAGCAGCTAAACCTTTAATAGGTGCTGATCCTGAATTAGTAACAACAATAGGTTTAGGTAATTTAAAAGTAACAACTGCTCAAGGAATAAAGAATGACGGAAAAACTAACGTATGATCCCACCCCAGCTGATGCTCCTGAACTTACAGAGGATGAGCAGAACTCTCTGGAGGTGGCTGATAAATTAGGTAAAGAAGAGAATGAACTTCTAGCTGGTAAGTATAGAAATGCTGAAGAGTTAGAGAGTGCATACCTTGAATTACAAAAGAAGTTAGGTTCTTCTGATGAAGAGACTGAAACAACCACCACTGAAGAAACAGAGGAGGATTGGAGTGATGGAGCTCAGGTAATAGCCGATGCTTCTAAAGAATACTTTGATAATGAAGGTAAGCTTTCTGCAGAAACCATGCAAAAATTTACAGAGATGAGTAGCACTGATCTTGTGAATGCTTACATGGAAATACAAAAGAATGCCCCAGCCCCTCAAGAAGCAGCAGCTGATCTTACTGATGCTGAGATGAACAGTGTTTATAATTCAGCAGGTGGTGAGAAAGAGTATCAACGTTTAGTAGGATGGGCTGCTGAGAATTTAGCAGAAAATAAATTAGATGCTTTTAATAGCATTGTTAATCAAGGAGATGCGACAGCTATCCAAATTGCTGTAGCAGGATTAAGATCTGAGTACGAAGGTCAAGAAGGATACGAGGGTCGTATGCTGCAAGGTAAAGGAGCACGTACTACAGATGCATTCCGTAGTCAAGCTGAAGTTGTAGCAGCAATGAGTGACCCTCGTTATGAAAGAGATGAAGCATATCGTCAAGATGTGTATGACAAACTCGAACGTTCAAACGTAGCATTTTAAATCATGGCAGCACCAAAATCTTATGATCCATCCGCCAGGAACGATGCAATGGTAACCAAGTATTATGTAAAAACTTCTGGAGACCGTTGGTTCATTCCTTATAATGACACAGGTACTACAGCTGCACAAGTAACACAGTGTAGTAAGGTAGTAGGTAACACAGCAGACGGAACTGTAGCAGGAGCTGCAGTAGTAGCAAGCTGATGGCTAAGAAAAGAAAGGATCTTTTAATTGCAGGAGGTCCTAGCTTTGACATACCTGGTAAGAAAACTACTGGACTAGGTTCTATGAAACCAGGAGATGTTGAAAGGTTAAAGAAAGGTAACCCTGGAGCAGCTGGTAAAATAGATAAAGAAGTTCAGCAAATTAGACAGGGTATTAATCTACCTCTAGCTAAGAAGAATAAAAGGACAAAACCTTTAACTGAGAAATCTGATAAACCTTATGGCCAGCCAGAGAAAGCTAAGAAGAAGAAAAAGAAAAGAAAGACTTATATAGCATAAGTCCTTGGCGGCTCGGTCCGAACCAGTAGAAGCCAACTCACGCTACGTCCGTTCATTCCCTAACGGGAACGCATGAAACCACATCATGGAACGGGGGTGTGGTACTGGAGTATTACAATGACTGTAAAACTAAGGTATCGTGGTGTTGAGTACACAAAAACTATCAAAGAGTAACACTTAACATGAAAACAATTGCACTTGCTCTAGCGGCATCACTCGCTTCCGCACCTGCAATGGCTGGCGTTTATGTAAACGTTGAGTCTAACGCATCTTATACAGGCGGTGATTATACTTCCCGTACTACCGATCTACACGTAGGCTATGAAGGAGACGTAGGAGATCTTGGATACTATATTCAAGGTGGCCCAGCTCTCGTTAATGGCGATGCTGTAGACGGCACCAATGAGTTTTCAGGTAAGCTCGGAGCATCCGTAGCTGCATCTGATAACCTAGATGTGTATGGTGAAGTATCATTCATTACAGATGAAGATGCTGATAACGCATACGGCACCAAAATAGGTGCTAAATATAATTTCTAAACCCAGTGCTGCGGAACAGCACAGACGGGTAATCAACCAATACTAATTTAAAAACCATGGCTTTTAATACAAACACAGTAGCAGGTACAGTTGTACATGCTCAGTCTCAATGGAATACTAAGCTGATCGTTCCTAACGATATCAGCATTACAAGTTCAACAACTTATCAATCAATCCTTAAGTTTGATTTAGGTAAGTATGAGCGTGCAGTATTCCGTTGCTATCTAGACGTAGCTTACGATGCAGACGGTGACCTTAAGTATAAGATCGTCACTCCAACTAACACTGTAAGTTATAGAGCTAGGAACATGGTATCTGAAGCACCTATCTCTGGTGCTGTAACAGAAGCTGTAACATTCGACGTAACAACTGCAGGTTCTCCTGAAGTAACAGTCGTAGCATCTGATGGTAACTACTATGCATTCATAGAAGGTACTATTACTGGTGGTGATACAGCTGGTCATGTAGATCTACAAGCTGCACAGAACACAAGTTCTGGAACTGCCACTGTTGTTAAGTTTGGTACATACTTAGAGTATCTTAAGTTCTAAGTGAAATTAAATGGAATGTGGTTGGGTGTCTTCGGACTCCTAGCCACTTTTATATTTATCGAAGCCTCTCATGTCAACTACCATAGACAAGACAAGGCTTGGTCAGAGGCACCTCAGTGTCGGACCTCTGACTAATTGGCTTTCGGCCCTTACGAGGATACCCTTAAGCTGTCTAGACGGTGGGAAAGACCACAAATATAACGCGAAAAAATTATCTCAACGTTGAGAGTCTGTAAACTTATACTACTCTCGTACTAAACATGGCTAACGCCACGCAGTCAGTACTTGGCGCCCTGAATAAGGCGGTATCAAATACCGCAGGTTCACAGGCGTATGATACCAAGTACGCAACCTATTTGAAGCTGTTCTCAGGAGAGCTATTTAAAGCTTATGAGTCAGCCACGATTGCACGTGATACTGTGCAACGCCGTACACTTAAGAACGGCAAGAGCCTACAGTTCATCTTTACGGGACGTATGCAGGCGGCTTACCATACTCCAGGAGAACCAATCCTGGGATCCGGTGATCCTCCAGTAGCTGAGAAGACCATCCAGTGTGATGACCTTCTCATCTCCAGTGCATTCGTCTATGATTTAGATGAGACACTTGCTCACTACTCACTTAGAGGAGAGATCTCTAAGAAGATCGGTCACGCATTGGCCGAGGCATATGATAAGAAAGTCTTCAGAACGATTGCTCTAGCAGCACGTGAAGCTCATCCTATCACTGCATCTCCTGGACCTGAGCCTGGTGGTACAACCATCGAGCTTGGTGTAACCAAGGAGTACAATGCACAAGCATTGGTAGACGCATTCTTCGAAGCTGCTGCAGTTCTCGATGAAAAGAATCTTCCTAAGACAGGGCGTACAGCTGTACTAAACCCACGTCAATACTATGCTCTTGTATCTCAGGTTTCTTCTAACATCCTCAACAGAGACTATGGTAACAATCAAGGTAACCTAACTTCTGGTGAAGGACTAGTTGAAATTGCTGGTATTTCAATCAAGCGTTCTAACAACCTACCATTCTTGGCAGGTACTGTTAACTCTCAGTCTGGTGAGAACAATTCCTACAATGGTGACTTCTCTACACACTGTGGCCTCATCTATCAGCGCGATGCTGCTGGTATTGTTGAAGCAATTGGACCTCAAGTCCAAGTTACAGGCGGGGATGTATCGGTTTTATACCAAGGAGATGTACTCGTAGGACGCCTCGCAATGGGCTGTGGAACACTCAACCCTGCAGGTGCAATCGAACTAACCTCAGCACGTAGCTAATTATGTCTCTTAATCCTGGTACCTCTACAACTATAACTAGAGTGAAGGGTAATGGAGCTAGCCTTAGTGGGATCGGACAGGTTGACCAATCAGTTACCAAGAACCCACCTACTCCTCTGGAGTACGGAAGGAAGCATCTTAGCCCTGCTAATATAGGTACCGTTTCTTAACTAATTAAATATTATGGCAGTACCAACCGCAGTAGGTGAGTACGGATCTTGTCAAGGTACAGAGACCCGTATCTCTCCTTCAGATACAAGTGGATCAGGCAACGCA
>VTLG01016737.1_pt1 | contig 18762 bp, 31 predicted proteins | sample 4694571 | NCBI WGS metagenome assembly VTLG01 (sample SAMN12604809, study PRJNA352737) | marine metagenome | biome: ENVO:00000447; feature: ENVO:00000209|ENVO:00000569|ENVO:01000036; material: ENVO:00002151; isolation source: viral sequences binned using virsorter ...
CTGCTGCCAGCATACTTCCAAGTTGCTCAGCTTGCCCTGCATCGCCTTCTACTGACGAACCAGAAGCATCTACATTAACAACTACATTTGCTCCTCCCATTGCATGATTTGGAACGATATTACCGCTAGAACCTGGGACAAATAATTCTGGGCCTTTCTCTCCTACAACATAAGGTGATCCTCCTTTTACTGGGCCACCTGAAGCTCTTCCGAATATTTCAGAGAAGAAACCACCTTTTCCTCCTGTCATTCCGATCAGAGCAGACTCAACACCGTAATTTAATAAAGCATTACTGATTCTTCTGAACGTATTAGAAGCAACCTCTCCTAATGTCTTCGTTCCATCTATTGCTGCGTTAATACCTTCGACTAATCCATCCTTAACGGATACTCCTATATCTTTCCACAATTGATCCATTTCTTCTAATGTATCTACTTTTAATTGAAGTAATTTAAGATCATATTGTGCTTCGATTTTTTGTTTTAATTTTTCGTTAGTACCAGCTTTTAATAAAGCAACTTCTTTTTCTGCCATTAATATTTTTTCTCCCAAAGAGTACTCCATCGCATTTGTTAATTCTCCTTCTTTTTCTGTTTCTTTTACTTTATTGATTTTTATATCTAATATCTCCATTTCTTTATCATGAATTTTGTTGGCAAGTTTTTCAGCTTCTGTTTCAGCATAACTAGGATTGATTCCTGCCCCTGCTACTGCTTTTTCAACTTTATTTTCATTTGTTAATAACGGTGAATCAGTATTTGTTACACGCATCATTTGATATTGTCTTATTGCATGTTTCTGATATGGTTTTAAATTAATACCTTCAGCATTTGCACCACTAGTAGAACTAAGTAAATTATCAAGTTGATTAATACTCATGTTATCTAATACAGCTTTGTAATTATCTATAAAAGTTTTTTGATCTTTACTAAATTGAATATTTCCTTTCCCTTCTCCAAGAGAGAAGTCACTAGCACCTGCTGTTGTGTTTTTCTCTAAAAAGTGATTTAAAATTTTTATTATGTTTGATAAAGGCCCAGACAACATTAATTGCAAATTAATAGTTAATTTTGACCATTCTTTATTTAGTTCTTTAGACTCATCTTTTAATTTATTTAATTTATCTAGTGAATCTGATCCAAATACATTTACAAATTCTTCTGCCAAAATTGCAGCAGCTTTGGTTGATTCACCTTGTTTAATTAAAGCTTTTACATGTTCTTTTATCTTGTCAGAACTAAACAATGCCTTTTGGCTCATAAAGTCAAAAGAACCTTGAACACTACTAAAAGCTTTTCCAACTTCAACAGTAGAAGTAATAAAACCTTGTATTGATGCTACAACTTGAGTTCCTATTAACGATCCAGCGAAACCTCCTTGTTGCCCTTGCATCCCTCCTATATAACCACCAATAGCACCACCAGCAGCAGCAAATGGGCCTTGTCCGAAGAGCAAAGGAAATGCTCCTCCAATCATTGCACTTTGTCTTGCTCCTGCACGTAATTCTCGTTTTTGAACTGCTTCCTTCAATCGTCTATCAAAATCTTTTAAATCAGCAGCGTTTTTCTTCTTATCGTTTTGCATCTCACGCTGAGTTGCTTTATCATCTTGCGCCATCCGATATTTCAACATCTTATCTTGATCCTCTATATAATTGTCCATTCTCATGTTCTTATATTTTTCAGCCGCTTTATTGAATTTGTCAAAAGATTTGGTCCCTTCTTCCACTGCTTTATTAAGTTTCTTTGCCTGTTCTGTAGGACTTACTTCTTTATATAATTTCTCTCTTTTGTGTATTTCTTTATTTTGTCTTTCTTCTAAATCAACAACTTTTTTTAACTGAGCTTCAAAATATTGATTAGTTGAGTGCATCTGCTCTAACTCAGCTCGTGCATCTGCTAAGTTTTCTCTTAACCTCTCTGCTAAACCCGTACTAGGAGTTTTACTATCTGGGAATGGCGAACGTTCTTTGAAACGATGAGGCGCACCATAAATTTCATCTAACTTATCTTTTAATCTTCCCTCACCCGTCATCATGAAACGAAGAGGTCCAAACAAATTCTCAATTAATGATGTCTTATTCTCTGTTGGCCCTATACTTCCTCCTTCTTTTCCAAACCTTGGTTCGGCTTTTGACAACCACTTAGACATATTTATGTCTAATGTTCGTCTTGCAGCATTAATTCGATTAAAACTTAAAACAGCTTGTTGTTCAAAATCAATAAACCCTTTAACAGCACCAGCGACCCAACTTGCTCCACCTAAAACTGCACTTAAACCTTGATAACCAAACCCAATTGTGGCAAAAGCCTCTTGTACCCTTTTAGTAAAAGTAGCTAATGAATTTAGTTGAACTTGTCCAAACAAAGGAATACTTACTTGTCGATTTAATATCTGGAAGTTCTCAGTTAATGTTTCTACTAAACGACTTATTCCGATAAAACCAGCAGCACGAATAGGCTCTCCAAATTGCCCTCCAAAAATCTTACCTATATCTCTAAACGACCTTGAAGCCAATTGTTTAGCAATTTTTTCAGCTTCCTTCCCAATACCTCTGTAAAACTTAAATGTATCCCTAGCTTCCTTTGCCTGCGCTCGTTGTAACTTAGTAGTAACACCAAGCCTTCTATTCATTCGTTCTATTGCTTGTTCAGTTAAAAGATATTCTTCCGAACCTATTTGAAGAAGCCTATTAACATTCTCTAGTTCAGATCTATAAGCAGTAAGAGAAGCAATAGTATCTCTTTTTCCTCCTTTCCCAAACTCCTTCTCCTCCATTTCCAACAATTGTGTGACTCTCTTGAAACCTGTCATATCAACTCCTCCTGCAAGCTGCTTAATATCCTTAGCCCCAAGCGCATATAGCTTTTCTTGTGCCTCTATCCTGTCAAGTTGAATAAGTCTTAACTTTTGTTCTGCTTTTTCTTGCGCTTGAACAGCATTTACATATTCAGCACTTCCTCTTTTTACACCTGCTGCAACTCTGGCAAAAGCAGCAGCTTGCTTATTTAAAGTAGCTTCGTTCGCTGAAAGAGCTTGTGTTCCATTTCTAACTGCAATTACGAATTTTTGAAGATCATCTACCGATGCATTAAAATCGTCACTTTTCCTTCCATCACTAGAAAATGGCGAACCTGTTCTTTGCAGATCTTTCATCGCTGCCTTAATTTTCCTTATATCTCGTAAACTTTGAGTTATTTTTTGTCTAGGTACAACTTCCACCTTGGAAGCAATCTCTACTAATTTTTTAACAGCTTTAGATATATTGCCTACTTCTTTAACTGTTTGTTTAATACCTCCTCTTATTGACTGAGAAAAAGCGTCATTAATTTTATTTACCGACTTATCAATTCCTTCAAGAGATTTACCTAAATCTTTTACAGCCTTTCTTACCTGAGCGTCCTTTACCTCAAACTTAAGCGTCCTGGTATAAGCTTCAGCCACTCCTCTCGTACCAAATAATATTATCTATCTTACCTTGTTTGCGTTCTACTAGCACTACTTCGTTGAACAGCATCTCTCTCTCTATCCATCTCATCATTCTGAATTTTAAAATAAGCAGCCCAACCAACCATCTCTTCTCTTGTTAACTCCCTCGTCAACTCCCTAACGGTTTTACCTAATTCCTTTGCTAATGAAAATAAAAAGATCCATTCTTTATTCGCTTTTCAAATCTTTTTCTGCCTCTTCTACCTCCTTCTCTGCTCCAGATTCCAACATTGCTAATTGAATCTCTTGTAAGACAGCAGCCTCTACTTCTCTACGAAGAGTTGCTCTATCTCCATCAGCAAATAACCTTTTCCCTTTTTCGTCTAATGCTTTTTGGATCATCAAAGATAAAGCAAAATCAGAAGCATCATCTGAATTGCCAGATTTCTTTTGAATAGATTCTCTTTCCGCAATTGTTAATGGATGCCAAAAAATAGTAAGAACAATTTCACCATCTTTCTTTACATCGTGTTGGTATAACTGGCTTACACCAAACTTGTTGCTTAGAAGCTCAACAGCTCTCATGAAAAGATTTATACATTATTAGTATACTAACTCGAAATTAACCATTTGCGGAGAATTGACAGGTAATCACACCTAAATAATGTGATTCGTCTTCATCATCAATTCCTCCAGGGCCAACAACATCACCAACTCTTGGATTACAGGAATAAGTATCTACATAAGTAGAAGAATTAACAGAGGTCATACCTGTAATAACTGCCTCACTTAAAGCCGCAAGGACAGAAGTTCCTGCGCCTTTCGGAACATAAATACCAGATTGGATAAATCCTGAATAATACGTTTGTGCGTCCCCTTGAGCCTGTTGAGTTGCTCTCCCAAAGTTAATCGTTGTAACTATATATTTAACGTTTTTCCCTGGTTTAGTATATGAAACATTGTCATAAATCATCGTAACTGTAGGATCAACATCCTTTACAGCATCTGTAATTGCTGCTTCAAAAGCAGCTCTGGTATTTACAAGAGTCATAAGTCTTGATACTGAGTTTGTACATCTTTAACATTAGATCCAATGTAATCTCCCCCAACACTAATACTAGGACGTTTATCAGTGAAAAATCTATCAATTTTTTGAGATAAACCTTCTCTAAAATTTCCTGCACCACCTGCTAGATAAGCAAATACTTTAGATTTAGGAGAGAATAACGCTTGCGGAGCATATTTAACCGAGTTCCCTATATAAACAGTTTCATTTAACTTAAAAGTTTTAGGAACAGCAAAACGCTGTTTTATATAAGGTTTTTGACCAGGAGCTAATCTATTTCCATTGGTCTTAATAGAAGACCAAGGACTAAAACTTTCTCTTGCATCTTCTTCGTTAATAATTGATTTACCTGCCTTCCAACTAGAAGCAAAAAATCCAGTCAAAACAGGACTTACTTTTTTTGAAGCTAAATCACTAACAACAGCAGCAACAAAACCATTTAATTGAGCTTCTACTTCATCCTCAAAATCATCCAATATTTGTTTTGTAAAAGCATCTGCCTTTGACTTTGTAGATAACCTACGTGGTGTCGCACTCCTCCTAGCCATTAGAACCTCACTAAAATTGTATGTAGATAAACTTGTCCACCACGTTTTGTATCTATATCAGTTATCTGAGAAACATGTGTTGATCCTGCATAACTTAACGTAATTTCATCTTCAAAAGTAGGTTGATGATCTCCTATTAAATCAGGTGTTATGTATAACTTTGCACTTCTTGTTTCCCTACCTTCATACTCTTCTGCTTTTATAAATTCAACAGGCACTTTAATGTCAGAATAACTAGTTGTTGTAATTAATTGCTTCCCTTTTGCCACGTTATAACTACCTTTTGCATTAACAGAATAAGTAATAGTAGTATCTAAAGCTGCCCCAAAATCAGCAATAAGTTGCTTGGCTGCTGCTCTTAATGATTTATCTAATGATCCTGCCATGATTAACCCCTAACAACTCGTACTGGATAGCCACCAGAACCACCAAGACAATAAGCACCTAAATAATTTTGTAACCACGGATAAACATCAAATACGTTGTTAACCGTTCCAATGCCTTGACTGCTCGTATTGTATTTGATGTCCATGTCTCCTATTTTTACTCTTTCATAGGAACCATCAGTTCCTTTATTACCAGTCATCGCATCAGTTTCATTGGCTAATGCTTTTGCCAACTCATATTGTGCATATTTAATACTTTGAGGAATCGCAGTACAAGCAAGTTCAACATCATCAACTTCGTAATTATTTCTAGGCCATTTCAATGCCTGGGCTTCATCACATCTATCACCATAAAAATTTAAACCATCAATCCATCTCGTAGCAGATATTAATGCTCGATTCTTTTGATCATCAGTCTTATTATCCCAAGTTGTTGAATCTGGGATGGTTTCAAAATAAGTGTTTGCTTCAGCTAAAGTCACATAGCTATTAGCTGTTGCTGACTTCAACGTGGCAATTATTGTTGCAGCCACAATCCTTAAAATACATTTCCTCTATATTGTAGCGTCATAAAAAACCCCCACCAAATAAATGATGAGGGTTTATGCCATTCCCTAGTGATTTAATTATAAATCAAAGAGTTGAAGTGTCTAGAGGTGTGTTAACTGTTAACTGAACCATAGGAATCAGATCTGCATCATAAGTTGCAGTCCAATTGTCCTTATTACCAAGAACACTATTGGTTGGGTTGTCAGCAGCGTTGCCCCACTTAGTACCCATTACGTGATAGCAAGTGTGGTAATCAACTGATAGAACATCTTGCTTAGAAAGAATGTTGCGATCAGCTTCAATACGTAGCTCTTGCTGAACACCTTCAAGGATTGTTCCAGACTTAACCAAGTAGCAGTAGTACTCCTTGATATGACCAGAAGAACCAGGTTGAACTGCGTTCACCTGAGAATCCATGATGACATTCAAGCCAGCAAATGTGCCGATACTTCTAGCATCAACACCAGCTCCACCACCACCCCAAGTAATAGCTCCAGAAGAAACCATTGAAGAAGTAGAGAATTGTAAAAGTCCTACCTGATAAAGATAGAAACCTACATTTGGATGAACGATTAGAGTATCTAACTCATCACCACGCTCTCCTAACAATGCACGTGCTTTAGCTACGTTTGCACCTGTTAGATAGTTGGCTTCAGCTTGTCCTGAAGATGCTCCAACTGCATAGTCTCCAGCATTGCCACTAAGAGCAGTACCGAATAAACCATGTAATTGATAGAACAATCTTTGGCTATTTAACTTATTGATCGCATCTGCAAGTTGATTGCGGATAGCGTTCATTGGATCTTCACCAGCAGCCAAAGTTGCTAAATCATCAACCGCATAGGCAAAACCTCTGTGGATGATTGATGCAATCTGTGTTGCAGATCCAATTTTCTGTGGTGTTAAATAACCAGCAGTTGATGTTCCCCAACCAGCCGCACCAGTCATCACCTCTTCAGTAGGTGCAACAGGATTAAACTCAGGAACTTGAATGCGTGTACCGCCTTCCTTAGCATCAAGGAAAGAACTACGAACTACAGCACCACTCTTAACGAATAAACTGCGCTCTTTTATTGCCTCTTGTACATAGCGAGACAAATTATTTCTTTTTACGATGTCCGCTAAAAGGACACCGCCAGTATAATTCTGAAACGGAGCAGCCATTTCAAATAAGGAGGATTAAATTTGCGGAATCCAAGTCACGGACTCGGCTGTTAGCTTCACGGAAACTAACTAGGAGGCTCCTGCTTCTCTTTTCAGCACGGCTGCAAGTTCAGGATCGGAACCTTCCAAGGTCATTTGCCTTGTTATGTTTATACTACCTTCTTTCCAGGGATTAGTCATGCCTGGAGAGACATTTGATGTAGGAGAAGGTTTAGCACCCATGCCAGCAGCAGAGCTGGCTTTGAAGTGATGTTCCCATCCACTACCAGGATTTTTTAAGTTCCCTATGTAATTATTTAAATCCTGTTCAACTCCTCCATTTAATACAACAACGTCACCGTTATCGTTCCTCTTAAGTTTATCTTGAAGCAAAGATAACATTTGTTCAGCATTTACCGCACCAGAATTACTGATAGCTGAAAGTGCTGAAGTCTTAATGTTTGCAGTCTCATTAGAAGACTTTAATTGCTTTAATTCTTCTCTTAAACTAACTATTTCTTGATCTTTTGTTTGGGCTGTTTTATTAGCCTCTTCCCATAAATCTTTCCATTGCCCTTGATCTTCTAGCTCTTTTTTCTTTTTGTCATCTGCTTTTTTATAGACATCATCTAGTTTGTTTTTGATGCCTTGGAATTTTTCATCGCTTTCTGCAACTTTAGCTTTTAATGCAGAAATTTGGTTCTCGTACTCAGCCTTAACACTGTCAAGGTTAGGTGCTTGTGGAGCTGGAGTCTCAGCCACGGGCTGTTCAGCAGGAGTCACGGACTCAGGCTGAATTACTCTTTCTTCAACCATAATTATTCAGAAGTTTTAGTAGATTCAGTTTTTGAAGCTTTTGCCTTTACTTTTGGCGCAGGAGCTTCTTCCTTAACAACAGGTGCAGGTTTAACAGCACAGTTATCAGCCGCAAGTGCAGCCTCTAACTCCTCTGCTGTCGTACCATTGTCCATATTTATGGAAGGCATAGTGAAAAATTAATACTCTTCACTATTATTCTAGAGTATTAACCAGCTTCAGTCTCGTTTGCAGTAGGGAGAACTTCACCTTGTACCAAAATATCCCTAAATTCTTCTCTATCTATAACCTTTTGATCAAATAATGAGGTCAAAGCTGTTATATCTTGTCCAATTAGCCTTTCAATATCAAAATCACGACTAATTTTGACTTCAGGTGGCTCAATTCCTAAATAATCAGCCGATAAATTAAACACTTTTTGCAACTTTTGCTCTAGCTCCAAAGAAACCATTGACAACATAGAGTTCGTATCAACACGATCTAATCGTCTTGCATCTGCTGATTCTGCTACAAATTTTTGTTGAGATAACGTACTAATCCCTAAAGTTGCCATCTGAAGCTGTAATTCTTGTATTTCATTGGTCTGTGCTTCAAATGCACTACTTGCTGGCTCGACATAATACACCTTATTCCCAGGTTGAGTCGCCATTGCATAGTTAACACTAATACTCATATCTTTCGTCTGATCATCCCAACCCTCTAAAACCAACATTGGCTGAGATGCGACGTGCAAACTATGAATTAAGTCAGCTTGACGTTGAAAATGTGCCAAATTCAAATAAGCAATATCTAATAATGGTGGTTTACTTGCCAAAGTATCTGTTTTCCCTGAATAAACACTAACTAAAGGCACTTCTCCTAAAGAAAATACCCCAGAATCAACTAATTCATAGTCCTTTTCATTCTCTGGTCCATCAAAATTGCCCGAATAATTATTATCTTCCAAATTAATCAAATCTTTCTTAGGTGAAACCTTTCGATAAATACGATATTTGCCTGGCTCGATCACTCTAACTTGATCAAATACTTGTTCTCCAAATTCCCCTGAAGGTACAACTGCTTTTTCAGCAATTCTTACTTGAATAATACTGCCATAATTTACTTCTCGGTCTAATCTCCAACCATAAATGTTAGTTGGATCAATTTCTATCCAATATGGCCTTCTATTTTGCGCTCTTTCTTCTGCCAGAGTTAATGCCCCTGTTGGTGCAGGGTAATCAACTAAAATATGACTCTGACCATAAGTTAAAGAACAAATAAGTACCCTTCTCGCATATTCATCTAAATCCGACCCACATCCATCAACATCCTTAGCAAAAATATCAGTCCAATATGAATCACCTATTAAAGTAATAGGCTTCCTCATTATTAGACCTGTCGCTGCTCTAATTAATCGCTGCGTATATGGTGAAAATACTGCTCGATTGACCCTAGACAAATAGGCTTCATAATCCTCCCGTGGCTCAAGAGGAAGAAAAGCTTCTGAATTATCTCTTAAATATTCAGTTCCATTCGTAACGGCCTTCATAATTTCCCACCCCTTTACCATGTCCATCACTGCACGGGTGCGAGTAAATGGACTATCAGAACCACCTACACTGGTAGAACTGGTGATACTGGTACGAATTGGGCCAGGAACGGCATACGTCACGGTTCTCTCCTTATTAAGTTAGCCCCGACTATGCAGCAGAAGTAATTGCTCCAGTTGTTTGAAAACTAACAGATACAGACTGAAGATCGCCTACAGAAGCACCAAAATCAGCACTTGTAACAATCCCACTAAAACTCATCTTCTTAGAACCTGAAGTATCTAAAAATAACTCAAATTGAGCATCTCCAGCATCTTCTGTTGTTAAAACATCAGTTAATAACTCATTAGTCTCATCACCTGAAGAGGCTGTATATAAAAATTCAACAGATCCAGTGCCAGAAATTAAAGATCCGACATAACTACGTGCAGTCGCTCCATGTGCTGTGCAATCAAGAGTATCCTTGGAAACACTAAGACTCCATCCTGTTGTAGAAGCAATGGCAGCAGTTGTTCCTGTTGCGTTCTTAAACTTTACGGAGCCTTCTTCGCCACGATAGAAAGCCATGATCTAAAATAATAAAAGACTATCTTCAATAGTCTAACTGGTACTGTCTACTTTTACAGCATTTTTTGTAGAAGGTTTTGATTTGTTTGCTATATATTGAGCGCATCTAGGATCCCATAACGCAGGATTTCTTTTCCCCTTTACAGCTTCCACTGCATCTAGCTGTTCTTTCGTTAAATCCATTGTTTTAGTAAATCCTATACCCAGTTTGCCCTAAAGTTTCAGGTTTTGCCAAATTGAACTGTTGTAAACATAAATAACCGAAAGCGTCAAAAGCATGATCAACACCAAGATTTTTATTAGGTAATCCTGTATTCGGTGCATAAGTTAACGTCCTTAAAGACTTAATTAATTGCTTACATCTTGGGTGAATAAACGTTCTTCTATCACCATTCGCATCTAATAAAGCCGTATTAACAGCCGTAATCTTATCCCTTATCTTCCACGGCGCACGTGGACTTGAAACATTAAATCCACTCCTCCTTAAAATACTATGATCTGTCGCACCAACTCCACTGGTTTTCCTCGCTCCTCCTGTAGGGTCAGGACATGCTATTACTCGTCTATCCACCCCATATCTACGCACAACTTCTTCCGCAAAGTCCCATGTGGTTGCCCCACCTGTGAGCATGATTTCGTCAAACACATACAAGTTCTCCCCATCCTTCACAGCACATACCCCTGACATTGGATCTACGTTAAAGTCAACTCCTAACAAAACAGGCGCAATACTAATATCTTTCGCTTTCTCCGATATATTCTCATCCCCAAAACTTACAGCAACTAATCCAGTTAAATTTTCAAAACTTGCCTCAAATTCTTGCCTAAATGTTCTCTCATCTAACTGCGCTCTAGCTGCTTCAACCTCCTCCTCTGGTACATTCCCCCCCTCAATTGTCGTATAACACCATCTCTGCCATTCCCCCGTAGGATCACTTGCCGTATAACACCATAAATCATAAAACCAACTAGCCGTCCCATCAGGTGTACTAATAAATAACGCCCATCCTTGTTTATCAGCTAACGCAGGTCTAATAACCTCAAACCATACCTCCGATCCCATAAAAGCTGCCTCATCCAAAACAACCCCCGATAAACTCCTCCCCCTCAATGCCATCGCATTTTCTGTCCCTTTCAGCTCTATGGAGGAACCATTAACAAGGTCGAGTCTCAAATCTGTCTCATTCTTCGCCGCTATCCATACCTTCGGCACTAATTTCTTCAACGCCTTCCACGCTATATCCTTCGCCATCCGATATGTAGGCGCACAATAAAAAAATGTCTCCCCTGGCCTATCAATCGCTCCCCTCAATAACTCAATACAACTTAAATAACTCTTCCCAAACCTTCTCCCCGCCACTAAAACCCTAAACCTCTTTTCACTATTGAATACCTCCCCCTGCGCCCATCTCAGGTTAATATCTGGCCCTTTTTGTGCGCTTTTTACTGTCATAACCTATTATCTTATACATAATCCCCTCGACTTGTAATCGTGGCAAGAAAAAATCAAGAAATTGAAGACATTATTTTAAAAAGACAGCAACAACTTTATCGCAGTCAAACTGAAGGTCTCCCCGCAAGGGCTTTAGTCATCGCTCACGCTAAAACTCATGGCATCACTGAACGTCATGCCTGGAATGATTGGGATCAAGTTAAAAAATGGAATGATGAAGATTGGTCTAAAGATAGAGAAAATATGGTAGCTCGTATTCAATCAATGCGTCTTCGTGCTATAGAAAAAGCTATGCGTAAAGGTCAACTCCAAACTGTTCAAACCCTACTAGCAGACCTCGGTAAAGTTGTAGGCGAAGCTGAAGAAGTAATTAATATCAAAGCTCCTGAACTCTCCATCAACATAGAAAAGAAAAAATCTTGATTTCCAATATATATTTAGGTTCCCAGGCCGGAGGTACTCCGGACTTGTTTTTGGTACCCTGCCCCCCTATGCACTAAGGGGGCAAGCGGTCCCTATGGGGTACAGTAGACTCTGGGGACTCCCAAATTTGGATGTGAGCATCTGTAGTCGGTATTGGCTCTTAAGGCATCTGAGAGAGTCCAGTAGAAAGCTAGAGAGAACAGGGCAGAGAGTAGGAAGACTTTCATAGCCACCCAAACTTGTTGCTTAACTTCTCGGCTTGCTGGATAAATCTTAAGCCTATTGGATAGACTTTTATGAAGTTCATATCTTCACAGGTTACAAAAGGGACTCGTTGTTGATTCATAAGATTAGACCACTTGCTAGGCACAACGTGCATAGGTGCTTCTATTGGTCTTACTTGAGAATTCATTAACATTTGTTGTTTTGTTGGTACATATATATATTACCTTGATTAATTCACTTATTCCATTATCTACATTATTAGTTTACAAATATTGATATTATTACAATCTTAACAATCTACATTATTAGTCTAGAAAACTTATATATCTATGGTAGGATTAGATTACTTCAGCAAGATACATCAAAAAAATTTTTCAACAGTTCCAGACTCTTTCAGCTCACAAGCTTTTCGAAATATCCTCAATACTGAGGGACTGAAAACAAGAGGGAGGATAAGAACAACAAACCAACCAAACAACATCTACAAAATGACTACAACAAACCACAATCAAAACTATTCAGAGATTTTAGACCACGTGCAAGTTATTGCAGTAAAACTTAGAGCATACAGTCAATTAATAGATGATCATGAGATACAAACCAATAAAATTAAAGACTTAAATGAAGAAGTCTATAATTTAAAAGCAGCGAATAAGACGTTACTTTATGAAGTTAAAGAGTTAAGGTTAAAGCTAAAACAAATTAATCATTAACCACCAACAAACCACCAAAAACAAAATGAAAACACTAGAACAACATGTTGAGCAAGATGCTATCGGTTTAGGCTACGGATTAAAAAGGAGCGGTTATTGTACGATAGACACGACTGAGGATGCTCCATACTTTGGGGTATGGTTAAACATTGAAGAATTAAAAATTGTTAGTTATTGCGAGGGAGACTTAACAGTTAAAATTGGAGATAATAAAGAGGAGTTTCTAATTCATTTAAAAAAGGTTATTAAATTTTACCAGGATAGAAAAGAATTTCTTGGTATTGATCCTGGACTGAACGAGAAGAAGAGAGATAGTTTAATCAATTTCGGATTAGCACACCTTATTCATTAGTTATTATGAACAATTCAACTTTAAACATAATGATTCTAAACGCTGCTTTAGAGATGGAGTTAAATCCTGATAATAAGGAAAGACGATTTAACCAATTAATAAGTGAGACTAGACAGATTTTAGGATGTAATAAGATAGAAGCTATCAAAATAATTTTACAGACTTCAATGAATCAAAAGGAAAAGAATTAAACAAATGAAAAACAAAAAAGAGACTTATTTGTTGATCAATGGTTATCTAATAACCAGTAAAGGAGCTTATCGAATTGATAGTAAAGAGTATAAAGAATTAAAAAAGCAGTTAATCGATAATTAATTAATTATTAACCACACCACAAAAACCACAATTAAAAAAAATGAATAAATTATTAGACTCTGAAAGTTTCCATTTAACAAATAAAAGTGGAAATATTAAAACAGGTCCAATGGGTGTGAGTACCAGTTCCCGTCGAACGTGTGACGCTAAAACATGTCCGTTTCATAAGGATAACGGCGGCGGATGTTATGCCCAAGAATCATGGCATCTTAGAATGCATTGGGATAAGGTCACAAGTGGTCAACGTGGTGTTAAATGGGATTTATTCTTAGAGCAATTAAAAAAGCTTAAAAAGGGATCTGAGCTGCGTATCAATCAAGCGGGAGACGTATGCCTTGACGATCTTGGCAATATCTCTCAAAAGTACCTTAACGGGATCATAGAAAGTACAAAACATCTATCAGCGGTTTGGACTTATACTCATCACAATCTTGAGACTAAGGAAAATATAAAAAGGATAAAAGAGAGTACTAAAAAAGGATTTATTATAAATGCTAGTACTGAGGATCTTAAAACTTGCGATAAGCGATTAAAGCAAGGTTTACAGACTGTTAGTGTAATACCTTCAAATGATCCTAGAATAGAAAAATATAAAGGGAGTGATAATAAAACTTACTATAAACAAAAGGAAGAGATTAGAACGCCTAACGGGGTTAAAGGTGTTATATGTCCTGCTCAAAGATTTGAGAACGAGCAGATAAATTGTAAAAACTGTAAATTGTGTTCGACAGTTCGTGATTATCCAATTATTTTTGTTGCTCATGGTACAGGGGTTAAGAAAGCTAATCAAGCATTAAAAGGGGTGCAGTCATGACTAACCCATACAGTGAAGAATTCTACGAAAATAAAAAAGATAATTCAGACTATTATTGGTATGTAAGAGCCTATAAAGGTAAGTTTATAGGAGGGATACATAGTTGGAAAAATGATATATATAATGATTATTGTTTCAGTATTGAAGAAACCTTAAAATTGATTTTAGATCATAAATCAAATAATAATTTAAAAGTATTAGTCACTAGGCATAAGGAAACTTAAGCCTAGCAAACCACACTAAACAACAGTTTTTTATTATGAACAATCAACAAGCTTTAGAGTCAAACTATGATGAAATTATAGGAGTCTTACAGGACAATCAAAACAAGTCGAAATCAGAAGTAAAAAAAATATTAATGGGGCAAATAAAAGTAAATGGAAAATATATAAGCGAAAAAACTGCTGGTAGATATTATGATAATTTTACAGTGGCAGACTATCCTCATCTTGAATTAAGTGATAATAAAAAGGATGTAAATACTTCCTTAACCCGTAGCCTCAAAAGTGTTATTAAAGAAATTAATTTATTACCCATAGAATGTGATGAAGATATTAAAACTATTCTTGAGTTATTAAAAGAAGTAGCAACGACTAATAACCTGATCAAGACTTATTGACTGTCCGTTAGACAGTCCGCAGTCAAAAAGGAATAGGCAATGCCAATAAGTCCTATTTTCTTAACATTTAGCTGTTTTCTACGCTATTAGTGTAGAATTAAGAAGTTCACCAATCAAACCACAATTTTTTTAATTATGAAATTAATCACTACTACTCAATATTTAACAATATTGAAAACTAAGAAAGAAGTTGAAAGTCATTTAAACAGCCAAAAAAGCTTTCTTATTCAAGATATATCATCACAGTGGGATAATAAACCATGTAATAAAGAGGAACTATTGCAAGATAATTACACTCATATCAAGATCTACTATGGCAAGAACAATTCAAAAGTTACGGTAATTGAATTATGAATAAACCTACAATTACCGTAGTCAATGCAAATGGAAAGAGTAAGACCTTTTCCATTGCAAATATAGGAACTAAACAAGCTTATAAGAATACTTGTAAGCATTTAGATAAAGGATTAAATAAAAAATTATTTAATCAATTCATAGATAAATTATGAATTAATCCAAATCACAAAAACAACACTAGGAGCCTTTACTATGTCAACAATGTCCGAACTACATAGACAATCTAAGAACGATTGCTTAGATGATCCTTATGGCCTTATAGAAAGGTCTTATAAGGAAAGACAACTAAGAAAAGACTATATGAATGGCAATATTAATCAGTCAGATTTTAAGGCAAAAATGAATGCACTTTATGGTCTAGGAATAGATATGAATGGCAAAATAATGAATGGCAATTTGAATGACAATTTGAATGGAGACTTATCATGAATGACCCTATTAAGCACTTCCTATCTTTCTATGAAAATTACGCTAATAGAGAGGATATGGAGAGAGAAATAGCTAATGGAAACATTGAAGAAGATCATCCTTACTTCAAAGATCTAGAAGCATTTGAATCTATTAAAGATTTTATAGAAAAAACTTATGAAATTGCATTTGGAGATGATGCAATCAATAGGAATTTTACAATTACAGATGTTCTTGACCAGTTGAAAGAACTATCTGATAACTACCCAGACAACCATTATGAATGACTCAATTCAACTTCCTATAGAAGATGCAAAAATCATTAGAGATATGTTTACAGAACTAATCTCTTTTGATGAATCTGAAGGTCATGAAGAACCACCTGAATATGTGTATCGATTAGAAACCCAATTATCAAATTTAATTGGGGATACTGCTAATGCTCATATGTGTTGGGAAAAATCTAATGAATGAAAAAATCATCTTGAATGGATCTGGACAAGGAACTAGAAGGTTTTACTTGAATGAAAAATCTGAAAGAGTCTGGATCGATATGCCATCAATTGAATGGCAAAAGTATCACTTTAATCCACGTTACCCAAACAAAAACCAATGAAAAACCAAACAAAACTATCTGAATTGCAAACCAAAAGAACAGAGTTATTTGAATCTATAAAAGATTTAAAACATCAAATATCGTCAGAATTAGAAAATGTCCATGATCGATGGTGTGGATACAAAGTATTAAAAGAAAGTAGTTGTGAAGCAGAGACTCAAGAATGGGATGGAAAAGAAGATGATGAATGTAGGAAGATTACTGGAGAATGTTTTGAAGTTTGGCATGCTATTGCAGAGGAAAATGCCAATTACATGGCAAAAACAGCCCTAGAGCATGCACGAAAAGCAGTGATGAAACAAATTGAATTAGAAGTAGCAGAAAGAGATCTAGAAAAAAATTGGGACGATATATGTAAGGCAGAAGAAGAAGCTAAAAAGGAGGTGAAGTCATGACATTCAAGAATCTCAATCGTTATACGAGAGCAGGTCGTGAAGGGAGGGAAATCAAATGCCCGAATTGTGGTGCTTATGAATGGATCTATCACTTTTCATGGAGTTCATTGAGATGCCAAGCATGTGATAAGAGGATTAAAAAAGATGAATGGTTACTGGAGGTAAAATCATGAAAATGAATGAACAACTAGATTTAAAACTTACTCCTGATGAACAGGAGGGAATCTACGATTTGATTATTCTTTATTGTGAATTTAATCAGTCCTGGATGGAGGGAGAGGTAGAAGGTATTAAAGAATCTAAATTTGCAAATCAAATTTTAGATCTTGTACAACACAAATCTAAGACTAAAACTATTACATTTAATAGAGATCAAATTGTATGTATAAATCGTGCTTTAAATGAAAAAAAAGAGTTATGGGGAAGTTCTTATGACATTAAAGGAGATGAAACAGGAGAAGAACTAGGAATTGTAGATAAAAAAGGTCGTTTAATAGGAGTTTTAGGACAAATAAACGAAAAAATTAAGGCAATACTTAAATGAATGCGAAATATTACAATTCTATGAATAACCTTTTTATTACCTTTACCTCAAAGCATACATCAAGTACACTTCAAGTATTAACCAAGCAATCATGAATGAACCAACGCCAATAAGAATACGACCAAAGTTGTATCAAGAAATGAAAGATGAAATGCCAGAAATCTTTACAGACACTACGACTTGGGGGAATTATCTTGTGAGAGTCGGGCTAAACTATCACAGGGGGCTTGACCCATGTGGTAGACTGAAAACCGAACGACCGACAGAAAAAAAACAACAGGGGAGAGAGGTTTTCTATACTAGTAAAGTAGACAATAATATAAATAAGGAAAAAAAGAAATTTTTCAGTTTAAACTCAACTCCTCCTCCTATTCATCTAGAGTTTTGTAAAGATTTAATTGAAAAGTTTTGGGAAGTTAAAAAGGGTTCTCGTAGCAAAGAAGCTTATCAACTTTTAATCGGGCCTAAAGGTTTAGCAGGTATATGCAAGCAACATGGACAGAATGCGGTCACAGATCAGCTAGAAGAGGCCATAGCCAATAAATGGCGATCTATAACGCTTAAGAACTACGAGGCATTTGGAAGGCCAAAGAACGCTGATAAGGAGCCTGTAACGAATCATCCAGCAGGGAAACTTTGGAAAGGTGGAAAAATTGTAGAAGACTTTTAAATCTGTGGCATTCGGAAGCTGGTCCAGCATTGGACGCATACGCATTCATAGAAGTAAGACCACCATCCCAACAAACAAAACTAATTTCTAAATGGCAAACCCCATGAATATCCTTGAGCTACAAAAGCTTCAGAAAGCCAATAACAAATCATCAGTTACCTTTCAAAAGGAACTTATTGATAAGAATCAGGCTTTAACGTACTTAAATTTAAACTTCGATCACAATAGAAGAGTCAAACCAAGATCTATTGAGAAGTTAGTTTATTCAATGCAGAATGACCAATTTCATCTTAGTTGGGACTGCATTGCTTTTAACGAACAAGGACAATTAGTGAATGGACAACACCGATTACATGCAGTTGCACAGGCAGATGTTCCTTGTGAATTTTACGTTCTAAGGAATATAGATCATTCCACTATTAAACATTTTGATATTGGAAATTCCAGGAACCAAGCTGATCGGATTTCAATACATGGCACACCAATGCACACAAAAGCTTGCACTGTTGTGAAGCTTGCATTTAGTGAATGGGATTCTAACTTTACCGCAACAGGTAAATATAGTAATTCTCAATATGATGATTTAATTGCTTCTTATTATAAGAGACATTCTGAGTATTTTGAAAGGTTAGAAAATGATGGATATTTTCAATCAAAATTCACTAATAATTGTGTTACCGCAGCATTCAAAATATTCCTTGAAATGAAAGTTGGTAAAGGTAGATTTACTGATTATGAACATGGAATGGATTCTTATACAAGAAGTACATATTTCATGGATCTTTTTGTTAACAAGAAATCTAAAGATAGAATTATTGATTATA
>VTLG01000193.1_pt1 | contig 18761 bp, 36 predicted proteins | sample 4694571 | NCBI WGS metagenome assembly VTLG01 (sample SAMN12604809, study PRJNA352737) | marine metagenome | biome: ENVO:00000447; feature: ENVO:00000209|ENVO:00000569|ENVO:01000036; material: ENVO:00002151; isolation source: viral sequences binned using virsorter ...
CCATATAGGCCAGCTTCCTTTATGTCTCCTCTGGTGTGGAAGTCTTTGTTACGAAACCTAATCTTCTGTGCTACCCTCTGTCCACTTGAGTCTTTGTAATTGGCTATCTGTACTGGTTGTCCTCCAACATCACCTATACAGTAGTCCCACTTTCTACATGTGTCCAAAGAAATACCACGAGCCTTCAGGTTTGTTGCTTCACCCTCAACAAAGTCCATGTGTTTATCTCCTTTCTCTAGTATTACTTTCTGTTCTCCTCCTGCTTTCTCTCTGTAGTTACAGCCAAAACAAAAGGCATGTCCATCATCATAACGTGCTAAGTTATCTCGTGACCCACACTCAGGGCACGGCTCATGCTGTATGAACTCACTCTCTTCGTGTGTGTCTAGGTAGTCCATGTCTTTGTACCATCTTTACTTTCCAGTACCACCTTACCAACATAAGAATAACCCACAGTATTTAAAAATGTGTGGAAGTTTTCTAATACATCCTGTAATGAATTAGCCTCAAAAGTTGTCTTATTCTTCTTAGTTGTTACGTCTCTCCAATCACCAGTTAATATCTTGGAGTAATCAAGTGCTTCATATGAAAAAGCAAATCGTTCTCTGATCTCATCTGGATCTGGTTGTTTATCTTTCCACTTCATGTTCCCCTTTATTAGTTATGAGCCTACCTTATACTTCAGTAGACCAGCGTTGTCTTCATTATTAGTCCACCACTCCTTCACATTAAATGATGGACACTCTGTTTTACTTAGGTCTCTGTGACCCACCACTTCTGCATCAGCAAACATGTATTTTAAAGTCTTTACTAAAACAAATAAAGATTCCAACTGTCCTTTAGTGTAGTCTGGTGCTGTCACACCTCTAGTGTTCAACCCTCCTGCCATACACACACTAACTGAATCAGAATCCTGATCCTTAATGTGTGCTCCTACCTCATTTGGGCCACGACCTACCTCAATTAAACCTTCTCGTCTTATGAAGAAATGATAGCCAACCTTTAGTAGTCCTCTCTTACGATGCCACTCATCAACAGTTCTGATACTGACATTTGCATTAGGTTTTGTATTAGTGGAGTGGATTACTATGTAGTTAGTTTCTTTTCTTCTTGACATGTTTAGTCCATTCATGAGGTACAATCTCTTCTGAATATAAGAAGTTGTGTTTCTCGCACCATTTTGCACATGTTAACTTAGAACCCTGAATACGACTGTTCACATTAGCAAACACAAATCGTATGTCTAGTTCTGGATGTTGCTCTTTGATTGACCTGTGCATCCTTTGTTCTTTGTATCTGAAGTATCCTTTTGCTTCAATTATGACACCATTGGATAGCACGAAGTCAGGTTTGTACTTATGTTCAACGAAGTAAGCAACGGACATTGGCTCATACTCACATTTACAATTACGTGTTGCTAAGTTGTCCGCTATCCGTTGCTCTAGCCCAGATCTAAAAGTCACCAGATTTTTCCTCACCATCATCTTCAAAGGCTTGCCCCTCTTCTGTCTGGTTGTTACCTTCTTCAACGATGACTTCGTATCCTTCTTCCACATCAAACACATCATCAGCGTTACCACTTGCAACGTATTCAACCAGCTTCAGGACTTGAACCATACGTAACCTGAGTTGGATACCGAGTGAAGTACCATGTTCATATGGTGCAATCTCATAGGCTACTCTACCAACACTCCCATTACCTACCTTAATGGAGGATGGAAGTGGTTCGTTCTTTGGCCCGACAACCACAGGTCTTTGAGTAAATGTCTGTCCAGTACGACCATTAGTACCTGATGCTTTCAGTTTGAAGTGGAACTCAGTCCCTTCCTCCATACCTTCATCATCAAGTGACACCTTGTATGGCATGTACTCCTGCCACGTTTTCTTTGCTGACTTCTGCTGACACTTCTTCTTCCATTCGGAGTGTGCATCATCAACAATCTTCTGCATATCTTCAGCTTCAGCACCACTTAACAATACCTTGATGTGAAACTGACCTTCTGCTTTGTATGTTGTGTCAGCCACCATGATGTGAGGCCAACGGAACTCCCCTTTAGGAGTGACCGGATATTTTCCTGCCATATTTTCCTTTCGTGTGTGTTATTGTTTGTGTTGAACCTAGAATGTCCATATTCTACGAGAAGAAATACTCAGAGTCCAGAACTCTCATTATGTCAAGGTCACCACGATTAGGTGGCACCTCAAGTTCTGGTATCACATCAATAACCTCATCATAAAAGTTAGTGAGTACATCTGTCTCTGAATACATGTTCACGAATGACTTTCTTATTGCATCTGCCATACGTGGAACAAAGTGTGCGTGTACTCCATACGAGTCATGCACCACAGAGAAATTGTTTATACCTTCCTTTATACACCTGTTAATTGTTAATGTTAATGCAGTTGCATCCATTGAGTGTACAAAGTTAGGTGACACGCCATTGATTGACCTTCGCTTGTCCAAGTTCTCTGTCTCCTCTAAGATAGAGGGTTTGATTAACACATTATCAATGTGGGTTGTTATCCTTCTTGGTTTCATGCTCTTGTATATCTGCTGAACCACAAATCCTGAAGGTGTCTCCCATATTATAGGTAAGTTCTTCTCTGACATCTTCCTACCTATGTCTTGAAGCCATGCCATTGCTTCTCTTGACTTGATTACTACCTCACCAATCGCATCCCACACATGCTTACCCACGTACAGTGATGCTTCATACACATGTTCACCAAAGGGATTGTGCTTTGGATTAGCTAGTATCTTTGCATCCATTGCATCCTCTACGTATGCTCTACAACTGAATCGTGTACCACCATACGGAACCACCATCACTGGTCTCTTGGTTATCTTACGATCTATACCAAAGGACAACCACTCTTTAGAGTAGGGTAACCCATGTTTAGCATCCTCTTCCACCTTCTCTAACACAACATCTGCAACCATCTGGTAAATGTCTTGAGGTACTCCCTCTGGTGTTAGGTTGGTTGCCTTACCACCGATGGTGTCTCTGAGCATAGCAGAGAAATGTTGAAGACCATTGTTTGATCCATCTAAACAGACAGGTAAGCGAGACATGAATCCATACCCCTCTTCACTAAACTTAGACCACTCCATACACCATGCTAAGAAAGTCCAAGGTTCGTCTGCCTTAGTCCACCATCTAAAGTTAAGTGGATCTCTTGCGGAATGCTTAATGTTATCAGTGTTTTCTATTGCCCACTCTATTCTTTCCTTGAATGAAACCTTATCATATCCAAATGAATTTGCTCCATGTACACCAAAGTAATCCCTTTGTTCTTCATTGTTGATGGGAAATTCTTCAGAGAAATGGAGCAAAGACTTGGCATAGTCCGGGCCTTGTGGTGTAAGAAAAGAATTAACTGTGTACTTACGACCTCTGAAGTCACACTGGTACACAAAGTGAATAGCTTTGTACTGTCTGAACTTCCTAGCCATTGCAAGAGTCCTGACTAATTGGATACGCTTGCTTGTCATCTTTGCATTGAGGTCATGGACAGTCATTGCTTTCTTCTTCCACTTAATAAATATCTCAAGCTGTTCGGGTGACATGTCCTTCTTCTTACCTTGTATTGGGCAAGGCAGTACCCTGTAATCCTCTCTTGGTGGTAGGTTAGCCCACGATTCACCAGTTTCCCAACACTTTCTCATCACCTCTAACACAGGTTCATTGACTTTCCACTTAGTCCTTTGAAGTGCATTGATTGCACCATATTCCATTGGCATGTGATGATTCCTCATCTCATCTAGGTACTCTCTGTTCCTGGTTTTAATCATCGGGATAGGATCAATCCTTTTGGTGTGGTAACCACCATTGAAAGGTGAACTCCAATCCAGTGGTGGTACTACACATGGGTAGAAGTATGGGTGAAGACCTTCCCCCTCCTTATTAACATTCTCTATCCAGAACAGGGTTGCTTTGTTAGCTTGGAGATAGATGATCCTCTTTGTCCTACCAAACTGGACAGTCTTAATCTCCATTAATCCTGTTGTTCTAATGAGTATGTCAATGAGTTTACTACCCAAGTGTAGTCTCTCTGTCTTACTCCAAGGATTGTGGTCTAATAGTTCCACCCTACTCATGGTTCTAATGATGTTGTACCTACGATACAACCTGTTACTGGTACGTGAGGTAACCTTCTTCTTGATCCGTCTGAATATCTTACGTGACTCCTCTCCTTTGTCCCATAAGTCAAACTTAAACTGATCCTCTACTGCACCAGCTAACTTCATGGCAACACGAGTGAATGGACTCCTCTGAGATACACCATCTAGTGAGTACTTCAAGGTTAGGTATGCACACACCTCACTATTCATTAATCCAAGTGTCAGTGCTGAGTTCTGGTACTTACCTGCACCACCTGACAGTGCCTCTCCAAGAAACTCTTTGATTCCTCCTGTTACAGAGTCAAGAGCTTCCTTCATTAGAGTGATTCCATAGAGAGTTGTTGACTCTCCACCCCCTTTACGTGCATCACGCACATTCTTGTAGTACCTGTCGATACCAAGAGAGTTCATTTCCTTTTCGATTCTTTCTTGCTCATCATTCAGGTTCAATTTAGCTCCTCTTTTGGAATGTTCTGAGACAGTACCTCATTAAAGTTCTTCTCAATGAGATCCATTGTGATACCAATAAAGACTAATGCTCTATTAATCCGTTCCTTCGGTTTACTCTCACCATCTCTGAGTGCACCATCAATCATTACGATTGCATTACCTAGAATCTGCTGTGCCTTACGATCCAGCAGTGCTATCTGTTTGTCTGACATCTGGTACTCATTCTTTAAGTCTTCATACCCAAATGTTTTAACTTCACTATCATCTTCCATAAGCTAATTCAGTTTAGTTATTATTTCTTTTCGGTACTTCATTATACCTTCTTTAAATGATTGTTCCTCTATGTTACCTGAGAATAACCAATCAGCTTCATCCATTAACTCCACAGTTTTCTCCATTATAAACTGGATGTAGTTAAGTAACTCAAGTGTGTCCTCTGAGAACTCAGGTTTGTTTAACCTTATCTCTTCCCTCAATGATTCCACTTGTTTCTTGAGTGTACCTTGGAAGTGTCCAAAATGTCCTCCACTCATGTTATCCTCACAGTTAAATAGTTTACCTACTTTCAACCTAGAGTATTTCTTCTTACTCTGGTGTACTTGAGTACCACGATTGAGAATTCCTTTACCCATCTTTATTCTCTTTTACTTCGTAAATGTCCATATATTATTTAGTAGGTAATCCACTCAAATCCATGAGGTTCACCCCAGTGTACTATTGTTACCCATGTAAAAACTATTAACATGAGATGTTTCCATATTAAATATTCAATCACTTTCCTGCTCCATATATCTCAATTATTAGTGTACCATTTTCTAGCCTGACCTCATACTCAAACTTCCAGTATTCCAAGTCTGACAGAATCTCACCAAGAAACTGTTTATGTTTGTACCAATCTAGTTTAATCTTGTTAATCATGTTTACCTTGTTACATATACATCAAAGTGTGTTGCTTCAGACTTCAATGTGTGACTGGGATTAGATAACCTCTTGCCTCTGTATCTCACTCGTATGTCACTTAGTGTACACTTGTTAAACTGGCGAACCAACCACTTTGCTCCACCTAAGTTTGTTTCATTGTATGGGACACCTTTTAAAATTGAGGTGTACCCCTCTGCATTTATCAAGTGTGATAAAAGTCTTCTGTATTGTGTATCTACCTTGACTTTTTTACCATTTATAATCATGTGTTCCCCTTTGTAATTGGTGGGCAGGGTTGGAGTCGAACCAACAAATGTGTGCACACGCCTGATTTACAGTCAGGTTGCTTATCCAGTTTGCATACCTACCCAAGTAAAAATGAATCAGCTACACGTACTGACCTTCTTATCAGTCGCCTTACAACCCACCTCTGTGTCTCTAAAGACAATAGAAACCCTCGCTGATCCTATAAAGAGTGGACTCATGACTCATTACGGCAACTACCACTCTCGTTTTAAAGGGTGTGAAATGCAATACCTTTTTCTTCAATCCTCTAGGCTTTAGAGGCAAGTCGGAATCTTACCGAACACACCCTGACTCTCACTAAAATGGGATGTCCACTCTCCAAGCTACGCTTTGCACCTCTCGTGCATAGGTATCACCATATTCCCATGATCCATAGGTATTTGGTGACCTAACTGCACAGAACCACCTAGCAAATGGATTGTGTTTCTCCTTCGATGGCTTCTGCCATTTCTTGAGAACTCTCCACTCCCATGTACCATCTGGAGACTTCCATATCTCGTATGGATTGTCCACTGGTCTGGTTTTATTCATTAAGTTTTTCTCTTTAGTCTTCCCATCCTTCATCGCTTGCTCCTCTGTCTGAATTAGGTTCATCATACTTATGGGCATACGGATACCCATAGTCCTCATCATCACCATAAAATACATGGTACTGAGTCTTAGCTGATTCCTTCTCCATCATCCCCCTTCCTAACCATCTTTACTTGTATCTCTCCACCACCCCAACAATATAACAGGATGAATAGTATACCCATAAATATACCTGTTAGTACACCAAATCCAAATATTGTGAAGAAGTGGAATATGTCTGGTAACATAATAAACCACCTACTAGTACCCATTAAATTCTCTGATTAGCCTTTCGGCATTATCTGGATCAATATTTTCTAAACAAGGTTCACAAATCCAGTTGTCAATACCCTTCTTAGTTTCTTCCACTATGAACAGGAACTCATCTGAGTCTACTAGATGGTCACATTCACTACAGTAAAACATTGACATATTATCCTCTAAATCTAGTGGTTGCCATGTCAGTAAACTTGAGTGTGGCACTATCTGTCACATAGTCTCTATCACCTGTACCTATTCTCACCCTGAAATTGGCGAGATAATCTGGGTCTTTCACCAGTTTTATGAGCACATTTACTAAGTGCTCGTGAGCCATGTCACCAATGTCTACGTACTCATCTTTTGAGACACTGTAGTAGCTCAGTTGAATTTCTTCACTACCCATTTTTCTCCTTTGATTTTACCAGATACACATGTGTAATGCTGACACGTGATCTGGAGTTGGAAAATGATGCGGATACAGCATACTCACATGAGTACACCATCTATTCCACATTTTCTTAGTCCCCCCATTGGACTCAATAAGGTCTAAGTATGCATCAGCTTTGATACGCTTGGTTTTATCCGAGTTCCCACTGGTTTGTAGCCAGTTTGGAGTACCTTTAGATGCATCCACTTCTGGGAGATACCTTCTAAAGTTGTGTACATCCATACATCCTGACTTACCAGCTACCAGTTGTACCACAAATCCAGCCTTAGGTAATCCAAGACCCGGTACTTCCAGGAACAGCATCATCAATTCATGTGCACAATTAGCCTTCTTTGCACGTAGGATGCTCGTCATGCGATCAAACAGGTCTTGCCTATGCTTACGCACGTATAAGATCCCTGTTCTCTTGTTGCCCCAAATCCACGATGATTTGACACCTCGTTTCCTGAATTCCTTCATCATTCGAGGTAACATACTGGTTTGTACTCTAATACTAGCAAATACAAACGCTATCACGTTTTCAAGGTTCTTCGCATTAGTCTGAGCATATGTACGCACTAAAGGATTGTGCGAGTTGTACATTCTATGCCCTTCCTATGTCTTTTTGGACTCATCTTAATTCACAATTACAACATTCTCAAATAAAGAGTTTGCCAGTTTCACGAGTTCACGTGTGTCATGCATACGTTGCATGAAAATGGGTCTAGGCTCTCCAAAATCCTGTACAAATACAGGGTTGCCCAGAATAGTCCCCATGAAGACACCCTTTGCAGTTTCCTTACCGTTTTTACCTGTACGCATCCAAGAGCCTACCTGTAAATTACGGTTATGCAATGGCTGTTCATAGAGACCAGTAACAGTGTTAATGAATTTCATATCACTACTCTGGTTACTAGTTGACATTAGTAGGTTTTTCAAAGAACCACCTATACATAACCTACAAAAGTATAGGTAGACTAAGGTATGCTAACCTAGTACCTACTGGTACTGGCAGAGTTTATCTACCTTGATCAAGATAGATCGATACTCCATTCCCTCGAGAGTGTACACACTCCCACTTCAGTACTAGGTTAGTCTAATACTATGAATTTCTTGGTACTGGTTCTTTACCATAAGGTACTGAACTCAGCATACTTTTAAGTCTAAGGTGTGATGATAAAATCTTAGGATTGTAGCAAGGTCGTATTATTGACCTACCAGCATTCCATGCACCAGATGTCTTGAGTTTACCTTTAGTTACTGGCACTGGTAAGATTCTATGCAACACACCTTCTATCATGGTGTGTTTCATAAGTCAATTTTCTAAGAGCAAATTATTTACTATCTAATTTCATTATATCAAAGTTTAACGAATTGTCAAGCTTTTTCTTAACTTTTATTCGTTGTTTTCAATATAGTATTTAAATTGTGGACTGTCTTCTTCACTCCACTTAGTAGCATGTAGAATATCAGATAAAGCTATTTGATCTACTATATCTAACTCTTCATGTTCTAACTCTTCAAATAATGTATTATGCATATTATCCTTTATTTATTGTATCTAATTTCATTATATCAAAGTTTAACAAACTGTCAAGCTTTTTCTTAACTTTTTTTAAAATAGTTTTTAAACTATTTGAATACCATTGTATTACATTTGAAACATTTGTCAAGCTTTTTCTTAACTTTTTTTAAAATAAAAAAAATAGATAGACTGCAACAAATGGCACACTATATGCATGCAGAAAACAAATGTTTCCAAGTGGCACGCTATATGCATACCCAAGTGAACAAATGTTTCCTAGTGCCATGCAATAGGTATGCCAAAAGGAAACATTTGAAAACATTTGTTCACACTGGTTAGCATTTGTTGCGCTTGTGTGTTCCAGTGTTCCAAATAAAAAAAAGTTTTTTCAAATTGTTTAAACAAAGGTTGACCGGGGTAAACTACCGCCCGCACTTCTCGATAAGGGTCTCCCATTTTTTTACCAAAATACCCACATGTAACACAAAGTGAGTACACATTTGTACAAATGGGAACCTACACACACAAAAGTAACCCAATATACACACATTGTGTACTCACTTGTACCAATAATGTCCACATTTGTCAGAAAGTGGTGTTACTCCATGTAGAAAACTTAGGTACACTATGGTGTCCAGTAGGATCAACAGCATTTTCCATGAATCTTTCCAACTCTTTATCAAGTAAGTAGTCTTTTCTCTCATGAATCTTTATGTCCACATCAGCAGCCATCTGTTCTACCCAGTAATGTACTGCCATACTTAGTACATCAAGACGATCATCATGAGTAAGAGCACCTTTTTCCTTTGTCACTCTCGTCATCTGGTGTGCAAGCATGTATTTGCTTTGGGACTCAGGTGGATAGTGTTGTACAGAAGTATAGTCTCTTTCTAGAGCTTTTTGGTCAATAACTAGTCTATGTTGATTCATCACCGGCTCTAGTGTGTCAATGATTCTCTTTTCCTTTTGTATACTATGTCTAACTTCTTCTATAGTACAAGGGTAAATCTTAGTGAGTGTGGGCTTAAGGAGTTCCATGAACATCCCATCACCAAAGTTAGATTCAATCAACACCTGGTTAACCAAGTATTTCCTAGCTATCACACTCAAGGCTTGTAGGGTATCACTAGAGTACCCTCCTGTAATACCTCCGAAGTCAATGACATAGAGTATCCCATTGAGCATCTTAACTACTGCATAAGCAGTCTCATCTTTACCCCGCCCACTTGGGTCAATAGCTAACACTGATCCAGTATAACTTATGTATTCACCTATAACTTGCATAGGAGGGTAAAAGTAGTCACCCGGTAGTCCAACATTGGGGATGTCAATGATCTTGTCCCTTGATCTTCCCCACACTAACTTCTCTGGAGCTTTATCATTATCAATGTCCATCACGATGAGATCCTCAAGTTTAAGAGGATACCTATCTGCATCAGACAACGCAGTGTCCAACATGAACTGTAGGGCAAAGCCTGACCTACCATAGGACAGTTCTCTTTCAGTCAGGTCTAGGTCGTCAAACCTAAGTGGATCAAGAGGTTCCCCCTCTTCTACCCCCTCTTTAATCTTCTGTTTAACAATGGGAGCAAGCCTGTCTAGGTACTTATCAGGGTTCTTAGGTATCCTTGAGGGCCATATCAATGGTTTATAGCCTCTCTCTGGTAAAGTCTCATATAGGGACATCTCTGTTTGAGGAGTACCCAAGTAAATAACTCTTCCATCGGGTTTCAGGATAGCGTCAAACTCTTTTACTGCCTCACTTATCTTGTCTCGCATGGTCTGAGTCATGGAGTTATTAGGAATCTCCACATCATCAGCAATGATTATGTCTGCACGGCTACCAGCAAGTTGACCTGTGATACCTGCTGACTTAACAGAGGGACTATGAGATGCTTTAGCTGGCCCAACATCAAAGCTAATCTTGGACTGCCTTTGTGAACCCTTTGGAACCAAGTGTTGTAACAGAGGCATCTCAGTGATCAGCCTCATTGTGAAGGTGCTGAAGTCGTCTGCTCTTATCTTAGAAGCAGAGACAACTAGTATCTTAACTTCAGGATCTAGCAGCAGTTGGTGACATGCGTAAGCACTTGTTATGTAGCTTTTGCCTACGCCACGAAATGCCTCTATCACAATTCTCTTCTCATCCTCATCTTGTAGGTACTCCGCAATGTCATACTGAACAGGTGTCGGCTCTGGTAGACCAAGGTGTTCCCACACCACAAAAAGGAAATTACGGAAGTCTTGTATCAACTCTGTGTGTTTAGTTTGCATTAAACTGTCTCATAGGGTGCTCAGATCTCTCTGTAACGAAAGAAGATTAACTAGGTATACCTATGTATCCTAATTTTGATTTTGAGTACACTCAGCAGTCCGCTAAGACTTTTTCCAACTTTTCTTTCTTAGGGAAGGGTAATATACCAGCAAGGGCACCAAGTGGTGAATCTTGAATTGGTAATCCTTCTATTCCATTATCTTTGAGAAACTTGATAGCATTACTAATGTCTGCACTAGATGCTTCACCTGTGTTTATCCTGTGTAACAATTCAGTAGCAACTCGTGCATGTAGGGTTTCTAGGGTTTCCTGTGGTGCTTTACTCATTTTTTACCTTTTTGATTTTTTAACATTTTCTTATAGGATCGTCTCTGTTTCTCCCCTTGTCTTACTACTTCCATAGATCCTGCTAAAGCTGCTCCTACAGCAGTCCCTCCAGCTATAAGTGCGGTATTCTCTATAGCTCTTCTAGTAGAAGGCTTCATAGTTCTTTTCGTTCTAGTAGCTTTATCAGCTTGTTTTCTTGATTTCGCTGCTTGTTTTGTAGCTACCTTTAAATTCTTATCAAGTTTTTTCTGAAGTTTCTTTACCTCTTTTATAGGATCAATAGTTTTAGGAGTTTTTTCTCCTATCTTTAATAACTTCTTAGCTTTAGCTATGACTCCTTTGCTAGTTCCTCCTCTACCTCTACCAGCATACTTAAGTACATTTCCTAACTGTATAGCACTCTCAGTTTTAGTAAGGGGTTTCTTTGGTGTAGTCATTTCTTACCTTTCTTATAATTCTTTTTATTAGATTTATTACCTTGAAATTCTTTTAACCACTTAAAGTCTTCCTTCTGCTCTATTGATTTTTTAAAGACTTTTTCAATGGGAGATCCTTTTACTGTCACATCTACAGGCTGTTCCCATTCTGATTTAGATTTATTTTTACCACCCATTTTACTTACACTTACAAGAATCACATTTACACGGATTACATTTGCACATATTTACCTTTGTAGTCATTAATAGCGGCTTTGATTGCATCTTCAGCTAGTACAGAGCAATGTATTTTAACTGGAGGTAACGAGAGTTCCTCCACTATCTCAGTATTTTTAATAGTATGGGCTTCATCTAATGTCTTACCTTTGACCCACTCTGTTGCTAAACTTGAGCTTGCGATTGCAGAACCACAGCCAAAGGTCTTGAACTTAGCATCAACTATTTTATCGTTCTCCACTAGTATCTGGAGTTTCATTACATCTCCACATTCAGGAGCACCCACAAGACCAGTACCGACAGACTTACTCCCACTATCCATACTACCAATATTATTTGGTTTCTCATAATGCTCCATCACTTTCTCACTATAAGCCATTCTAACAGTCCTTATTTTTATTAGGTGTGAAGGGTTCTACACATTGCCAGAAGGAATCACTTTTAGTGTAGCTTTTATTCCAATAACCAACCTCTTTATCTGATGCACAAGAGGCTAACAATAGTAATACTAAGGTAAACTTTAGTAACTCCATATCCAGGGTCTCATATCTGATTCGATTGTGTCCAGATGAATAAATCGGGACTCGTGTTTTCCTTTTTGACTAACTCCGATTCCAGTCCAGACCTTTGATCTTATCATTGCATAACTCAAGAGTTCCCAAGCCGCTTTGCCACTACATACTATGTCTACAGCTTTACCTGTGGTATGTGGCCCATCCTTACCTGTGGAACTAATACTATCATTATGAGTAGGACAGCGATACGCTGACGAGAGCTTAATTGGTTTACCTATTGAGTCTCTAAGTCTCTGTAGGGCTACTAGAGTTTCCTTGTTGAATCCGTTCTTTCCACAACAGGAACAGGATAACTCTTTGCTAGTGAAGTTGGCTGATGATATACCCATTTTAAATAAGTTCCTCTGGTGTCTTAGGGTTACATTCGTTTTTTAATTCTTGGGATAACTTAATGTATTCCTCTGGTTTCATACTGTCCATCACTTCTGGCTCATAATTAGCTCTTATGTGATCTACGTAGCAGTCACACACAGGAAAGTAAACACTCTGTGATACTCCAGGATGCTTACTACGAAATGAGACAGAGCAAACTTGCCAGAGTTCTCTCGTTTGTCGAGTGGAAAACTTTGATTTCTCCTGCCCATAGACAGTAGCTTGCATGTAACCTGCGTACACGAATATAACAAATAGGCATAGCAGTATAAAGTGTAGTGCATGTTCTTTCATATTTACCTTTTACATATGTTTTTTATATTCTGCAAGTATTTGATCGTCTAAGGTGTTGTCAGTAGACTTCACCAAACGCTCTAGGAGGATCAGAATTACACGTTTTAAAAGCTCCTCTGAGAGCATAGACATACAGAGGGTCTTAACTGTTCCTCCGATTAATGGAGCTAATAGTCCAATCATTTTATCCCTTTCTTGATGCTTGAAGCATTTCTAATTGTTTAGTTGATTCTATTTCTCTCTCGATGTTCTCAAGTCTTGCGGAAACAGCAGCCATGTGTCCAGAGCATTCTGCACTGATTGCTACGAACTTATCAAAGTTTTCTTTCTGAGAAGCTCTATTATATTTATCTGTTCTATATGTCCATACAAACAATATAACAATTATTGCTCCTGCAAAGCCTTGATCTAAGAGAATGGTTATTACATCATCTACCGCAGTCTGTGCTGAAGAGGTAGAGGGATGTGCTGGATGAGGATTATTAGTGGTTAACTCGTGAATTGGAGGTTCACTGAATGCAAGAGTTCCTAGTAATAATCCTAATGTTATTAAACTTACTTTAATCATCTTCATCACTGCTTCCTAAATAAAATATGTGAGGATCAAATAGTGAACTATCTTCGGAGGAGGGAGGATCAGGAAATACCCATTTTACTTGGGGGAGATCAGATTCGTTTTCTAATTCAAAGTCAGGTGTAAATTCTACTTCTAATCCAGATTCCAGAGTTAGATTGATTTTCATTATGGTTTCGGATATTTATTCATTTACTAAATCCCAAGATTTTGTATCTTCATTCCAAGTATAATCTTTTCCATCATTAGGATATTCTATAGGAGATTCCCATTGACAAGTATTTTTATTAAGTGTCCATGATGAAAAGGGTTGTGGAGGAATAAAAGCATCTTTAGCTTCATCATAAATAAAACCTATTCCTGCATAATTAATCCTAAATGGTGTACCTCCTTTAACGTGTTCCCCTGCTATAGTATTATAAGAGGTTCTTAACCAAGTACCACCAAAAGTATCTTCAAGATATTTTGCTCCAATAGATTCTACTTCATCACCATTAACATCTTGTGTATCCTTATCTTCTAAAACAAGAACTTTAATTACTTGTTTCTTACTGTCTATTTCTACAAAATGAGCCATATTTTTCCTTTAAGATATTAGATAACGAAGTATCACTACTCCTGATCCTCCAGCACCAGATATTCCTCCTGAACCATACCATCCATGAGATGAACCTCCTCCTCCGCCAGTGTTTGCATCACCAGTTGATGCCGCAGTTAATCCTGAATCATTATCTCCATTAACTCCATCTCCACCACCACCAGTTCCACCTGTACCAGCAGCATAACTTCCATTTGCATTTCCACCACCACCGCCACCTCTTGTGACAGATGAACCAGTAATTGTTGATGCTCTACCAGCACCACCATTTCCTCCGACAGAAGTTGTACCAACAGCCCCTACAGCAGAAGCTCCCCCGCCTCCGCCACCTCCATGTGCGCCAGATTGTGCGCCACCATTTCCACCAGCATAACCTTGAGAAGCAGGGTACGTTGAAACAGCCCCATTTTTACCCCAACCGCCTCCACCGCCAGAGCCTCCTGTTGTGCCACCAGCAGATTCCCCATCATTACCACCTTTTCCACCACCATCTGATGTAATAGATGACCAAATAGAATCACTACCACTAGCACCATTCTGAGAATTGGAATACCCACCAGCACCTCCAGCACCAATAGTTACATTATAATTTTGTAAAGTTACAGAAACAGCACTTTCAGAAGAACCTGTTCCACCAGAGGCTTCACTATTCCATGAGGCTCGATAACCGCCAGCACCACCTCCTCCTCCTTGGCCTCCTGCACCTCCTCCACCAGCAATAACCAAAAATTCTACAGCATTATTTGCTGATACGTCAGCTAACCTAGTTACGGAAAAAGCATTTGAGCCTGTTTTTGTAGCATTAAAAATATGATACTTATATATTCCATCTATTACTCCCTCCGCACCATCTGGGCCTTTAGCTTTCATAAAAGTTGAATGAACATCATTCCATACGTTATCTCCAGTAAATTTCATTAAAGTATCTTTATCCGAATCATAATATAATGCTCCTTCTGATCCTGTAGGTGCTGATGACGTAGCAGTGGGAGTTAATTTTATTACTGGAGTTGTTGGTGTGCCAGTAAATGTAGGACTAGCTAGTGGTGCATCAAGTCTTGCTCCATCTGCATTTTCTCTTGCTCTTGTCATGTGTTACTCCTTTAGTTTTGCTTCTTGTTCTGCTAACCAAGTTGAATATAAAGTTTTTACTTCATCAGTCCATAACTCTTCTGCTTGGTCTTTTATTTGTTGGTGTTCATCATCTGCTAAAGTTGAATCACACATTAAAATTCTCCGATGGTATTTGCCATCATCCATTATTTCTCTAATTTGTAAATGGTTGTATTCTGTACATACTTCGATTTTATCTAATTTCATTTTCTATTTAGGCTAAAAGATAAGTAAAACAAGTTCTCCACTCAGATGTTACTGTGTCATCATTTAATTGATTGGCTTGTATATAAAACCAAGTTTTATTTTGTTCTCCACCTCCATTACCACATAAACCAATAGATACTCTATTAGTCCCACTTCCATTCCATGCTTGCCAAGTTCCTGCATCCTGAAAAGAAGAAGAGTTTTTAAGCAAAGGTAAAATTATTTCACATGACATTTCTGCACCAGAAGAAACAGGTGAACCTGAGATCATCAACCAAACAGTACACATATCTCCTACTATTCGATACCCACTGGTTGTTATAGATGCTCCTGTCATATTAGACCCTGTAACAGATGGTGTATAAGTACCTTCCTCATATCTTAGTTCAGTAGTGCCGATAACACCTGACTTTGATCCTGCTCCTCCAACGATTCCACTCATGTTATCTCCTATGCGTTGTTCTGGTCAATGAAGGTTACAACAATATCCAGTTCTACACTTGCATGACTTACATAAACCTGTAATTTTTGTGGTATCCCACTTTCTGCTTGATCTGCTATTAAATCTTGTTCTGCAACGGTAGACAGTGGCCCAGTAAAATTCGTTGGTTCACAACCATTAAAACTAAATTTATCATTCCAGACAAAAGTTTCTTTTTCATTAAGTGTTCTACTATTAAGCAGAATACCTGAATTAGTTGTTCCACCATAAGAATCATATCCAACCAATTTCAAGTTTGCATAATCTGCAGTTGAATTAATTGCATTTGTGTACACTATTATTGAAAGCACAGTATAAATATGATGCTGTACTCCAATTATCAAATCTCTTGAACCAACACCTACCACATCTTCAAATAAGTGTGTCCGAACTATCTCTGTTCCTGCTCCTCTAGCTATAGCCATACTATCCTCCTAATACCCATGATTGATGAGAGGAGTGCGTATATGCTTCTCCTTTCTGTTGAACTTTCTTATTTGTTGCCATAATAATATTTCCGTTATGAGTTGCATCACCAGTGGTTGTGGTAGTTGAACTATTGGTTACTGCTCCTGTATGTGTAGTTGTAGAACTATTGGTGACTGTTCCTGAATGAGTGACATTCCCTGTAAACGTGCCACCTGTTGCTGGTACTGTATCTGCCGGACTGAAGGTACTCAGGGCAATGGCTTCAATAACGTCTCCTACAGCAAAATCAGCATCAAAGACTAATGTCGATCCATTTGCAGCTACTACATCAGTTGGAATAACTTGCTTAACACCATTGAGGTACACACTTATTTGCCCCACAGTGTAGTTTATAAGCACTCCATTATCGTCTGCCGTGACTGTATCAGTAACTGCTGTAGCTGTGAAGATAAATCTTTCTGCTTCTCCTAATCCGGGGGCTTGTCCTAAATAGCTCATGTTTATCCTTTATTCATCTGCTGGTTCTGGTGTGTTACCTTCTGCAACCCATGCAAGATATTCTTGGTAGTATGTATTATTTTTTGCTTTTGGGTCTTCACTTGAAAAATTCTTAAAGCTAATCATACTATCTCCTTCAATTTTTATAATAACGGCATTAGGATTTTCTATACCATGAAAAAATTTATATCTTGTCATTTTATACCTTTTACCTTTTTTTAAAGTTCGCTACTTACCGCAACATAAGCTGTACCTGATCCAGCATCTTGTATTGGGCATCTTTCACCATCTGTAAAACCTCCGCCAGCCGCACCCCCATTATTTAAAGCTACTACATACTTACTAGATGTCCCATCTATACTAGGAGCATTAATACTTGCATCCGTTGATCCACCCGACTGTGAACGCCAAGTCCCGCCAGATTCTACTGCTAAACCACTAGAACTTCTTAAATGACAAGTTAATGGAAATAGACCATTATAGATGTTACCCACGCTACTAGTAAAAGTCCCTGCATAAAAATTATTGTAATTTGCGGTAGATTCTAATCTTTGATAATACCTATGACACCTTGCCAACTCATCCCCAAAACTCCGATGTTCAAATGGAGTTGCTGAACTGCCTAGTTCAAGCTGTACTCCTGTTATTTCTACATAAGCATTAGTAGTATTCATCCAAGTAGGAGAACCTGAACTTTCATACGCTTGACCACTAGCGGCATAGGTAATCCAAGTTTCTTCGGCATTACTAGAGCTGGTATAGTTTGTTCCGTAAGTCATAAAAGGATAGAGTATAAGTCCCAGTGCATTATCATTACTAAATGTAAGATTAGAATTGCCGGGAATTGTCATTGTGACTTTAGTCCAAGTATCAGCGACAACAGTATATTCTTTAGCATACCAATACGCCTCGTAAATTGAGACTTGGCAATGATAAGTTCCTGCTGGTGCTATTTTTACCCAAAAAGATAATGTTATATTTGACGATGCACTTTTATAATTCCACCCACTACATGCTATATCTTGCCCTTCTAATCTCGTTTCAGTGGAAAGATAATGTGAAACATCAGATGTATTGCTAGTTGTTAAACATTTGTATGACTTTCTAAAACCAAGATCATATGGATCACCTGAAGTTAAAGTTTCCTGCGATTGTGTTACTCCCCATGCTCCAGTATGGTTGCAACCCCAACGATCAACAGTTTGATAATTCTGATCGGTTGATGAAGTTCCTCTCTGAGCCACATACGTTGCCCCATTAATAATCAAGTTCCTGTGACTCAATGGAGTAGATGGAACAAGATCACCAGTAAGAGTTGTATTTCCTGAGACTGTTAGGTTTCCTGCAATAGTAGGATTGTTCTCTATCTTTGCACCAGTAACTGCATCATCAGCAATTTCATCTGTACCAACTGCATCAGTTCCAATGTCACCAACTGTTATAGTTCCTTCAACAATTTTTGCCGCAGTTATGCTATTATCAGGTATGTCAGCAGCGGTTAAAGGAGCAGTTGCTCCGGGTCTTCCAAGATAAGCCATTATGTAATCTCCAAGAAACTCATTATCACATCGGCACTTGATGCCGTGTTTGACGTTATTATGATTTTGTCTCCAGTCATAAGCACCACTTTCTGATCCCCTCCAAGAAGGATCAAACTACCCCCTGTGGGTATCGGTGCATCCTTGACTATATGGGTAGTGTTCGTGCCATCATTCAGGGTTGCAGTAACCGATATAACACCAGAGGTTATGTTTGCCAGTGTCATCCCTATCAGTGTAGTCA
>VTLG01001900.1_pt1 | contig 18760 bp, 21 predicted proteins | sample 4694571 | NCBI WGS metagenome assembly VTLG01 (sample SAMN12604809, study PRJNA352737) | marine metagenome | biome: ENVO:00000447; feature: ENVO:00000209|ENVO:00000569|ENVO:01000036; material: ENVO:00002151; isolation source: viral sequences binned using virsorter ...
GCAGTAACCCTGTCATTGGTGTCCACTTCTTCTCTTCCTTCCTGTTGTACACCATCTTGCTTTTCACTATCTTCTGATTGTACTTCGGACTCCTCAGTGCTTTCGCTACTGGATTCGTCTTCTTGTGACTCTGCTTCTTCTGTTGATTCATTTTTAGTTACTTCTTCTTCCTCTACTATTTCTGATTCTGATTCAAGCTCCACTGTTTCTTCCTCAGTTTCAATAACCTCTGGTGTGCTCTCTTCAACTGTTTCGATTTCTTCAAACTCTTCCTCAAACTCTTCAAAAGATTCCGTAGTAGGTTCATCATTAAACTCCTCCTCGGTTATCTCTTCGAAAAATTCTTCGGCTGTTATGCCTTCATCTTCTAGAAACTCCATGAACTCTTCTTCCATACCAGTTTCTTCTAAAAATTCAGTAAAATCCTCCTCAAATTCTTCTGTAAATATTTCCTCCATTATCATTGGTGGAGGCTCCATCATATAATCCTCTTCAAAAAATACCTCTTCTATTATAGGCATTTCTTCAAAAGTTTCAAACTCTTCAAACATTGGTAGTTCTTCAAAATCTACCATGTCAAAATCTATAGTTTCTAGTTCTTCTTCAAAATAAAAATCATCTTCCCAGGTATAGTCATCTTCCCACATATACTCATCTTCTCCCCAAGTATATGTATCATCTAATACTATATCCTCTGTATACCAATCAAAATCTTCTGGTATATCTTCAATAATATCTACAATATCTGTATCAATATCATCAATAACATCTTGTGTACCTTCATTAATAGGTGGTATATTGCTATACGTTACATTTAATGTAATATTATCTACATCTGGCCCACGATGAGAGTTATCATAAGATGTGCCTGCAGTTTCATTATACACTTCTGCTCTGATTGTAAAATCTGTTTGTGTATTAGAGCCATGAGTATAAATATTTGTATAATTTGTAAATTGCCCACCATTTGTTGACCTACTAGGGTCGTGGTCATTTATCTCTCTAACTTGTGTTGATACTGAACCATCAGAGTCTGTAATAGTTTGTTTAAGAGTAAATGTGTTCTCAATACTATTCCAAAACCATACATCTGCCGCCATGGTTGAGGTAAAACCTTGATTGATTTGATATTGTGTTAAATGACCATCACCAACTAAATCTACATCTTGGTATACATTATCTTCCTCATGCCCTTCAAATGCTAATACTCCACCACTGTCATCCATACCTGTTTGATATGGAAATCCCCATTCGCCATGTGTGTGAATACCATGGTCGCCACCTGTTGACCAACCAGTTGTGGTAGTAGTTTCACCAGTTCCAAATGTTGAGTTGGTAAGTAAGTTTCCTGTTGTTACTGTTTCTCCAAATGCCTTATCCCATGCAAATAAAAAAATACAAAGAGCCAGTACAGAAATAATGTATTTCATTATTCGTGTATATTAATAATTCTTACTTCTTTTGTTTGTAAATCTGTTTCAATTATAATGTTATTAATCTCTTCTTGTGCTTTTAATGTTTCTAATTCAGCTTCTTTTCTAGCTTTTTCTTCTGCTATTCTCTTAGCTTCTTCTTGTCTTGCTATTTCTGCAAGTTCTTCATCTATACGAGAACGATTTTCTAATTTGGATACATAAGAATCATAATCCGGTCTTTCAACATCATACTTAGTCCATTGTTCTAATGCTTCCTTACCAATTTTACCTTCAAAAGGACAGGGAGTTCCCGCCATAAGCATTGCTTCAAATACTCTTTCATCTTGACAAAGTAAACTAATCGCACCAATCTTCATATTGAAGTCGAAAAGTACTTTGGCTAGCTTAATACGCTCACAATTTAAGTCCCGGACATGTTTTCCTGCAGATACGCCAAGACCCAAAGTAGAAACGGAACCACTAATACCAGTGCTACATACATCTTGAGACATTGCAGAAAATGACGGGGAGTTAGCTGAGTTAACTGGTACATCTGACCCATTGGTAGTGCTGTTATTTGTAGTTGTTGACGTTGTTGTGTTTGTTTGTCCATCATTATTATTTGTTGTTGTTGATGTATAGCCACCCGTTATCTGAGTATTACTACCTGAAGAATTTGTCTGGGTGTTATCATCATTTGTTGAATCTGCTATAACAGGTTTTGCCCATATAGCAATTAATATTAATACTGTAAGTAATATAAAGTTTCGCATTACCCATTTCATTTAGTTCTTCTCCCATTTTTCTTTAGCTTTAAGTGTCCATCTTTCAAAAGCTTCTTTGCTTATATCTTTCTTAACTAATTTAGCACCCTCTGGTATTTCATTATATAATGCAATTACTTCACCATCTTTTATTTCTACAATGCCTGGACTACAAAAAGCATCCTTATCATATCCTGTATTTTTCTTTTTAAGTAATCTTACTTCTTTCATACAAGAGGATAAAGATTCCATAGGAATATACTGTGTCATTTGTGTTTTTTGGTCATTCATGTTCCCAAAAACGAACATAAGTATTATACTAATGACCTCCATTGGACTCCCTTAATTTATCCTTGAGTTTTTCCATATCATTAAGCAATCGTTCTATATCCTGTTGTGCTCTCTTTATATTTACAGTATTTGACATCATAGACTCCATTTCTTCCTGCATAGACTCAACATTTTGTGCAATAAATTCCAGAAGAAGGTCTTGCTGTGCGTCAGCGGGTAAACTGCCTAATTCACCTCTAGGCCATAGAATACGAAATTCCGTGTTTTTTGTAAGGTCAGCTTCAGATAGTGTAACACGAGTCTCAACTGAATTTAGCCTTTCAATAATCCCAAAGTACGCCCAGGTTCCGACAGCTACAAGCGTTATAAGACTAACAACTGTTTTAAGCGGCATCTGTACATTGGTGGATTCCGATACCTTCATTATTTTGTTCTCTCTTCTTTTTGTCTTAAAGATTCTTTCATAGATATATCTAAAATTTCCTGTTCTTTTTTTATATGAGTATGAAAATCATTTACAACAGGGGTATTTTTTTTCATCATCCTATTGCGTTTAGTTAAAAACCATTTGTATTGTTTATTTTTTGACAAGACTGCCCCCAAAGTACAATCCAATAATTGCTGACATTAGGTGGGTATCTAATGGTGTAATAACTACACCAAAAAATTCTTTATCCATAGTAATTTCTTTCTGTTCTATTAAGAATAAAAATCCTCTAGTAAATTCTGTCCAAGTTAAGTATACACTTGTATCAAAAAATACAGGTACTAATTTAGGCCATCCAATAATAAAGAATACAGCAGTTAATGCTATAATTCTTCTAGTCCATTGAAATCCTTTATTATCATATGTTCTTGCACTTTCAATATGTTTCATTTGATTGTCAGCTCTTGCAAGTAACATTTTTTGTTCTTCTTGTTTTGCTTTAATACTCTGTCCCCAGATAGACATAAATCCACCCAATAGACTAGAGCCTAGCATTGTAATCATTTCGACAGGTAACCCACCTAACATCTTTTTATCTCCTATTTATTTAAAATATATAACTGTATATAATCACTAAAAGAATAATTATTAAAGCACTGGTAAATATTTTACCTTTCTTGCTTAAATTACTCCACATATCTTTTAATTTATTCATATTTCCCTCCTAGTTGTTATTTAACTTTTTATTTATGTTTTTAATTTCAGCCTCAATAACTGCAAGTCTAACCTCCATTTTAGTAAATGTTATTAAAGCTTCTTCCATTCTATCTACATCTTTTTCCATTGCAGATATACGTTGCGAAGTCATACCCCATGTAACACCTAAAGCTAATATAATTCCTATAAACCATGTTGTATCTTTTATTAAATTCATTGTAAATTTAATCCCTGCATTTCTGCATCTTTAATTTGCTCATCTATGGTTCCTTGACCCTCAAATAATTTGCTTTCACGATATAATTTTATAGCATCATTATAATCTTTTTCAGTATAATATTTATTAGCTGATGGTGGATTTTCTAAATCTGTAACACCCATCATTAAATTTTTTATTTGTTCATCATTATCAAAATCTATTTTTTGTAAAACATTATATTGTTCTTTTAAAGTTTTTGAATACTCTGGATTTACAGTTCCACTTTCATCATCACCTGCGTATCTATTTATCATTGCATCTATATCAGTCTCAGCAAAACTTTTCATAACTTTTATTATGTCTGCTAATCCTTTAGCTTTAGAATCATACTTTCTATATTTTATTCCACTACTCCCTACATAATAATCAACACCCTCTTTTCCACCAGATTGAAAGTATTTTATGTTTCCTGGATTATTATTTATATAAATACTAGTTGCCATGTAATATCTCCCTTATACTTCTGTTTGAAATATTTTGTGTATTTAAATTAGTTTTTCCTAAAGAAATATCTTGTCCTCTTGGATACTTAGGCATCATTACTTGCTGTCCTCCAAATGGTAATGTAATGTATCTTGGAATAATATAATCAAGATTATATCCTTCTAACATACTTATTAGTTCATCTGCTAATTCAATTTTTTGTTGTCTAATTTGTTCAAGCATTTTTCCCCTACTTTTTGAATCAGTATTACCGGGAAAGTTTTTAGAAAAAACATTTTTTTCTGCCTGTGATAACATTTCTAATTTATCAAATTGTGTACGTAATCCTTTATCTAAAGCTAAAATATCCTTCATAGCAGGAGTTTGAATTAGCTTAGTATACTCATCTATTAATCCTTCCTTTTCCATTTTTTTTAATTGATTAATTCTTTTTGTTACTTCATTTTTTAATTTATAGGATTCAATAATAGCTTTTGTGTGTCGTGGAGTTCTACCTAAAAATATACGTTTAAAGAGTGGTGCGTTATCCCATACATCTCCAGACCATATTGGATTCTTTGGTAAAGGTACTGTAAAAAGAGTTTGTGGGTCTGGCATAGCTGGAACACCAGCATCTAATAAATCTATTCCACCTTCTCTAAATGCTGGGTCAACAATAAAGTCCATAACAAAAGCACCGATAGTGCCTGTATAAGATTTAATAAGATGTTCCATAGCAATAGGAGATAGATTCCAACTAGTCCATTCTGGATATTTTCTAAATGCTGATAGTAGGGCAGCATTTGTCCAAGGATAATCTTGGGCTTCATCTGGTAAATAATCTCTCATAAATTGAGGAACAATTGGAGACCCTGTAAAACGTGAATTAGTTGCTAAACTTGTCCATGGAACAAAAATTTGAGGCATAATATTTAATCTCATTTGTTCTGACATTATTTTAGTTGTTACTTCTGCAAGGTCGTAACCAGTAAAATATCTATCGCTTTCAAGCCATCTTATTCTTTCTCCTGTTGCAGGATTAATAAGTTCTTCTGGCCCATATGTATCCCAAGCTCTATCTATTATAGTCCCTATAGCTCCCCATTCAAAAGGTTTAGGAATTAAAATATGACCACCATCAGCTTTAGGCATAACCCAATGCATATCTCTTGTATGTTGTGTTAATTTTTTGTATTCTGGATTATCTCTATTGACCCATCTAAAGAACATTGTTGGTAGTAGAGTAGCTGTTGCTATTTTAGCAGCCATTAATTGTTTTTGACTACGAGTTAATCCTTCACCAGCTCTTAGAGTTCTGTATAATCCTTGAAGTCCTGCATTTAAAAACGGAACTGTTCGTGTAAACCAATGAAGCATAGAGCCTGTTCCATGCATTGCAAAATCTGTAGCAACCTCTCTTGCTTGATAAGATGCCTCTCTTGCACTGACACCTCTTGCTCGTAATCTTTGATATTCAGCGAAACGAGATGCATACTCAAATGCTCCTACAGCATCATCAACACCATTAATAGCTTTTTTTACACCAGCTTGTGGTCTTCCCTGCATAAATTTAGAACGATTACTAACAAATTTATAATCAATTCCCATTTGTCTATAAATATGCTTAATTCTATTTTCTTGTAAATTAGAACGCATTAATGTAGAATCAAATCCACCACCATTTAATGTAAATTCTTTATATAAATCTTGGTATCTCATATCAGTACCATCATAATTTTTTAATGCTTTACCATCTTTTCCCATGACAATACCATTTTTTCTAAATTGATTAACAAGTCCTTTAAGTGATGAACCAACGGGAATGGCTCCTCCACCTAGACCAAAAAATCCTTCTTTAGATAATATAGATGATGCAACAGTATCACGCAAAAAGTTTGCATACATAAAAAATCCAGGGTCGTATGTGACAGCCCTAGTTAAAAATGTTTTAAATCCTCCAGCAAGATTAAGTGCAGCATTTGAATGTCTTACAAGTCTATCCCCCATAGCTAACATTGATTCTGCTAGTATAGGATTTGATAATTCCCACATTTCTATTTCTCTAGAATCACCAACATTTTTAGAAAATATAAATTGATTGTCTGTTAATTTAATTCTTGACGGAGCATAAAATACCAAGTCACCTAAATCTGCATCCTTAAGGTCAATATTCATATCCTTTAATTGTTCTTGAATATGATGCTGATTCGTATCTTCAATATTCTTTTTTATTTTAAATGCAGAAGTTTTTCTACCCCATATATTTCCTATATGCTTAATAGCTTCTCTCTTAGCATCCTTTTTTGATAAACCTTTTGCAATAAAATCTTTTTCAGCATCATCAACAAATCGTTGTAATGCTCTACCCATCATAGCACTTGCATGATTACGATGTGATGCTTTTATAATACCAAATATATTTTCTAAATAACCTTCAAGGAAATCTTTAAATGGATAAACATCTTGTGTGGCATCAACTATTTTTTGTTTTTCTTCATCCCACATTCTTCCTTTTTCTTTTACTTTTCCAGTTGAAGAAACAGGTTTACCTCTTAGTTTCTTTACAAGTCCACTTCCTGCTCCTCTAGAAAATTTTGTAAATCCAAAGTCATTACCTTTAAAATCACGATATAAAGAAATATAATGTGGAGACTTTTCTAATTTAAATCTATGGTCTTTACTTAGTATACCAGATTGTTCTGCAAAATCTAAAACCTCTTTATTAAATTGGTCAAAATCTTTTAAAACATCTTTATATGTTCTACCATCTGCTACTTTAGTACCATCTTTTTTTGATTGTCTTACAACTAAAGCTCTATCTTCCTTATTAGGAAATATATCATTAAATTTCTTTTTATCATTTACCCATTTTTTTAACTTTGGGTCATAGCGTTTTAAATTAGTTAGACGTTTTGCAACAACATAGTGAAGCCAATCATCAATATCTTTTTCTAATGGTTTTAATACTTCTTTTAATGGTCTACCTACTTTTTGCAAATCACCATTTGCTACTCTTTTAAATGTACCATTGTTAATTAAGTGTTCTAATGAACCAGAAACTGCTGCTAATAAACGAGTTTCTTTATACATTCGTAAATCTTCAAAACCACCTTTATCTAAACCTTTTTCACTTAAAGCTTTATTAACAAGTTTTACACCATGATATTGGTCAAATCCTTTTAATGCTAACCAAGCTCTTCGCTGTTTCCAATTAAACCAATTGGATGTTCTTTGCCAACCTGTACTTTTATCAATATTCATAAATACGTTAAGAGGGGCTTTTTCATCTACAGGTAATTTTGCACTGCCTGTTAAACCTTCTTCTATATTCATAGCATTCATTTCAACATTGATTAAATCTTTCTTTATATCTTTTAAAGATTTATAAACTACTTCATCAAAAACAACACCATCAACTTTTATTTCGTATCCACCTTTTACTTTTGTAACATCTATATTTTTTCCATCAATACGAGCGTTCCATCTACCTTTAATTCTCTGTCCTTTTTTATTTTTTACAGGGGCTAAAGGTCTAGTCTTTTTATCAATTGCATGACGAATAATTTTTTCATTTTGTTTATCACCAATTTTAGTAAAGCCTCTACCCATTCCTCGTATTATAACTGCAAGAAAATTACCTAGTCCTGCCCCTTCTACAGCTCGTTTAAAACGATTTAACCCTTCTGGGTCATTGGGGTCTGTTTGTAAATATCTTGTTATTTTATTACTTAAGTGGGGATATGTCTCTATCAGATTTGATAGGGTGGGGTCATTTGCTTCAAAGTGAACAACATCAGTAATTGCACCTGCTCCTGTTCCTAAAGCTAAGTCTGCTTTAAAACTTACTTTGCCTTTATTTGCTTTTATTAGTTTTGCTCCTATAGTTGCCCCTTTAGCTATTTTAAACCAACCTAAATATGGTATCATAAATTGAGCACCACCACGAACAAGAGCTTGTCCTGTTGTTTTTGGAGCTTCTATTTCTGGAAGCAGTAGTTGTGAATCTTCATCAAGAAATTTATTAATGGTAAGATTTAATGCAGAATTTCCTGCATCAAAAACTCCTCCAGCAACTTGCATAATATATTCTCTTTCAATTTCATATTTTTCTCTTTGAGCTTCTATATATTTAGCTTGAGCATTTTCATCATCTGGATGGCGAAATTTTGAAGCCTTTTCCCAACGTGCATTTAATACTTTTAATTGGGAATTTTCTTTAGCATCTGGGTCTGGATTTGAAGGAAGAACATTCTTAGGTTTTTCTTCTGTAATAGTAGGAGCTTCAAATTCAATAGGTTGAATAAGTTCTCCGCTTTCAATTTTCTTTTTGCGTTCATCGTCTATTTCTTTAACGCTATTTAGAAAAATATCGTATTTACCTTCAGCCATTAATAGCTCCTATTTTTTTTGATTTTTTCTTTTTTCTTTTTTTTCTTTTGCAGTTGCAAACCAATCAATACTTTTAATCCAATTAATAGCTTTCTCTGCATTTTCTTCTCTACTTTTTGCTTCTTCGTTTTGTTTTAATTCGAATTGTTCATTTTCGTATTTCTGTTTAGCTTTAAAATATTTGTTAGCTTGACTTCCTTTAACTAAATTACTTCCTTCTAATTCACCATCCCACTCTGGATTAAATGAACCATCAGCAAATAACCATGGTTCTTTTCCTACACCCTTTTCTACAGGAATAGGTTTTGCATCTGTTGCTATATTATCTTCACTTAAAGCAGTCTCTAATTCAATATTATCCTTTTTAGTATCAGTTACCTCTGTTTCAATAGCATCTTCATTTTCATCTATTGTTTCATCAATTATATTTTCTATAACTTCTGTTGGTTTTGATTCATAGGTTTCTTGAATAAATGTACCTATATCTAATAAAACTTGGTCAGCTATATCACTCATTTGAAGACCATTCATTCTTGGTAAATTACCAGCTATCATATCATTAACAATAAAACCCATTATTTGTGTTTTCATTTTAGTTGTATCTTGATTGTTTTGGTCTATAAAAGTTAATACATCAGCCGTAGTTCTTATATTGGTATTTAATAAAATAGAACCTGCAACTGGAGGTAATCCCTCTATTTGTTTTACATTAGTTTTTTTTAATTTTTCTGTTGCAGCATTTTCAACATTAAATTGTGTTATGTTTTCTGATGGAATATCTGTAACCATTGTTGGTTTTAAAGTCATATCAGAAGCATCCCATTGTTCATCTGAATCAATACCTAATTCATTTTTTGCTGCTATTAATTGAGAATAATTTTTTGGAGCTATTTCATTTAATGTTTCATCTATTGACACAGAACCATATTCAGCATCAGACTTACCACTAATAGTATTTCTCCAAAATTCAAAATAATTACTTTTTCCATCCATACCTGGTGGTATATTTGTACCAAGTATATCTTTTACTGATTTTTCCATATCAATAAATTGCATACTATGTCCCTTTTTTCCAAGTTTAAGTTTTTCTGAAAAATATCCATTAACTACTTCATTAAATGCTTTTTTAAATGAGCTATTTTCTAAACCTACATTACTTAAATATAATTGTTCCCATGAAAGAGGAGAACCAGGTTGAGCTGGAAAGCTTTCATCTAGTTTTGCTGATAAATCTGCTATTAGATATTCTGGAAATGAGCCATCATTAATGGCAGAATTTAAATCAGATTTAATAATATTTGATTTAATTATTTCTGCTTCTTGACCACTTACTACACTTGAGTATTCTTCTAAAGCTTTTTGAACAAAACCCATTTCATTAAAATCTTTTGGATTAAAGAATTGCTTAAAGTCAGCATATTGATTGCCTGGAGTATCTATAGCACCAGTTGAATATGCATTATTTACTTCTGTTAAAGTATTATTTATATAATCATACATATTATTTACTCGATTATATTTAGACATATCGGCTGCAAATGCTTCTTTATTTAAACTAAGTTGCCCAGTTCTATCCATAATAAACATGTCTTGTATATCTGGAAATGCTCTATCTACATAATTTGATACTTGTTTCATATAGTTACTATTATCAAATCCAACAATTCCTCTATTTATTATAGTAGGGGCATCTGGTAATGCAATATTACTACCTGCTATTACTTCTTCAGCACTAGTATCCACAGTGCCACTATCGGCAACAACTGGTACTCCATCACTTGCTGGAATAACAGGTTGTTTTGGAGATGTACTTTTAGCATCTGTAAGAAATTGAAAACTGTATTCTCCAAGACCATTATTTTGTAAAATACTAGAAATATTATTTGTTGCTTTATCTATTTGTTCTTGGTACACATTATCAGAAGCTCTATAATCTTTATTAGTATCAGCATACTCTGCCCATTCTGGTTGCATCCACCATGGTTCTGAACCTTCAGGTAAATTTGCTCCATACGTAGAAGTCATATAAGTTAAAACATCTTGAAATGTTTTTGAACCATCAATTGCACCATCTTTTGCGGCTCTCTCAGCAATAGCATATCCAGCATCACCAAATTTACCTATAGCCCAATTTTGTAATTCCTCATATAAATCCTTTTTACTTCTCGCTTCAATAATTGAATTCATTTCTAAAGTTGCAAGATTACTAACAATTGACTTATTAATATCAGCAAATTGGTCATCTTTCTTTTCTTTTATACGGGCTTCTTCCTTTTTTTTACCTATTTCTGCTTCCATATATCCACCAGCTACTTTTCCAACTGGTGAACTTGCAAGTTTATCAATAAAGCCCATACTATTCTCCTTCTACTACTTCTATTTTTGCCATTAATCCCATAGTTTCTGGCAGTTGTTGTATATCTTCTTTTATTTCTTTAATACCCTGTTTAACTTTTTTATCTTCTTTTCCTTCTTTTTGTACCATTAATTCAGCATAATCTTTTCTAAATTCATTATTTGAATTGTCACTTGAAAGTATTTTTATATTTTTTATTTTAGCTTTCATACCTATAGCGAGTACTTGATTAAAAACAATTTCAGCTAAAAGTAATGATAAATCAACTGACCATTTACCTTCAGTAAATCCAGTAAATAATAAACCTCGTGTTAATGCTTCTACTGAAACACCAGATTTTAGTATTAACATAACTTGTTCTAATTTTATTTCATCATGTAAAGTTTCCCATACATATTCTGCTGCTTCATCTAATTCAGTAAATTGAGGTGGATGTTCCCACGGAAAATTGCCTGGAGTATCAGTTAATGATTGTCCTGGTATTGGTGCGTCAAATGGGTTACTTGTATTTGTTGTTATTTCAGCCATTATGCTTTACCTACATATGAGTTCATTCGTTGTTTCCATAAATACGAAATAGTTGCTGGGTCAGCAGATTTTATTGCACCAGGAAAATCTATAACTCCACCTTGTGCAGTTGTTCCACCCATTCCCATTTTATATTCATCATAATCAACACTAGCTGTTTCATAAGGTGATACAAAATTATCATCTTCACCAAATACGGCATCCATTCCTTTTTTTATTGCTTCTTTTTTTCCTAATTCAAGTAATTTTTCTTTTATACTTGAAGTAGCAAATAAATTTCCACCACTACCTCCGGCCATATATGCAATACCTGCAGTTGCCGCTAGTGGTATAATTTTTTTAAATATATTTTTAAACATTATTGCCATACCCCCGATAAAAATTTTCCAATTGTGTTAAATAAATTGTCTCTTGCAGCTTGGTCAGCTAAGTCAAATTCTGTCTGCCTTTCAAAAGACGCTTGTGCTAAATTGTGTGCTCTATCTAATGCTTTTTGAGATGCTTCATGAGTCCATGTAGCTTCATCTCTCCATTGTTGCCATAAAGAAGATAATGCATAATTAGACATATTTAATAAATTTTGTGCATTTACTTGATTTGCTGCATTTTGAGCAGCAGTATTTGCAGTATTAATTTGTCTTCTCCATGTAGTATTTGATTGGTCTATTACACGTTGATTTTCTACATTAAATTTTTCACGATTATCTTTTATTTGCTCATTAAATTGATTTATTGCTGACTCTCTTTCAGCATTTGCTTGAGATACTTGTGTTGCATTATTTGCATTTAGAGCATTAACCTTATTTGTTTCTGCTGTAGCAAATTGATTCATTGCATCTGCTCTTTGTGCATTATTAAGTTGTACTTGTTTTTGTAATCCACTAAAAAATTCATCTACTTGATTTTGACTAGTAGCATTAAATTGAGCTGCTGCATTTGAAGCCGCTTGGTCACTAAATAATTGAGCTTGTCTTGTTGCTAAATTTTGTAAACTTGCTTGTTGATTATTGGATAAATTTGCCATATCCATTTGTAAATAACTTTGAGCATTAAGAACTGAAGCTTGTTGTCTATTATTAAGGTTTTGAAAAATCATTTCCTTATATGTCTGAGCATCTGCTGCTGCTATAGGAACTGCTGATTGCATAATGCCTTGAGCCATAGCTTCTGCATACATACTAGAAGCACCCATACCTCTTTTAGCCATATTAGATTCAACTAATTTTTGTGCCCCAAGTGCCCATGCAGGTAAATTCTGTCCTTGAGAAACTGCTGTTTGAACTTGTTGTTGTAGCCCTTCTAATTGTCCTGCTACAGTTGCATCAGCATTTATTTGTCCTTGCTGTGCTGTCATAGGTTGAGTAACTGTACCTTGAGCTGCAGTCATTGTAGGTGCTGTACCTACAGTTGTTGCCCCATATTGTGCTGCAGTTAATGCTGCTGGGTCTGTAACAACTTGTCCTGTTGGAGCTGTCCCTACTGTTGCTTGTGTAGTTTGTGCGGTTGGAACTGCTGCTGTTGGAGAAGTTGTAGAAACTCCAGGAGTTGTCATATACTCTGGTGTTTGTGCCCCTTGAAAAACAGGATTTAATTGAGTATCAGTTGCAAGTTTAGGGTCTTGTACAGATTTTTTTAATAAATCTAAAGTATCTTTTGAAGTTCCTGCTTGTGGATTAGGTACTGCCCCTATAGGTAATTGTACTGCTGGTATTACTGATGTTGCCATAATTATTTTCCTTGCCTGTTATATTTTTTCCATGATTTTAATTTATGTTTATTTTTAGGTTTACTCCTTGTTGAATTTCCTATACTTGTTCTTTTTCTTACTGGTGTAAAATATGCTCTTGTTGTCTGTGCAGCCATTAAGAAGGTTTAGTTGGCCATGTTACATTGGCTACCTTTTCAACAGTATCTAGTCCACTTGGCAAATCTCTTAATTCTTGTCTATAAGTTTTCATATTACTAGCTAGAGTATTATCAGATAATCCTAAGTAATCTGTTTCTGATAATAATCTATTTCTTTTATTACGAAGTTCAAATAAATCCCTATTAAGCTGACCATCAGCCCATGCTTTTTCTTCAGCATCACGAGCAGTTTCTTCTTCTGCTGTGAACTGTACTTTTACTCCGTTTATATTATGATATCTTGGCATTATTTTACTCCATATAGTTTTATTGTTCCCGTATCCATATCTCCACTATCCATTTTAAATTGAATAGCATTAATAGCAGAGGTTGTATTAAAATATCCAGAAACAATGCTGTTTATTGAATAATCTGATTGATGTTTAGTATTTGCGTTAGATATAAAATGTTTAACAAAAGTTGTATCAGCAGGATTATACAAATGCAAATATCCACAAACAACTTCATCAGCAGCATTTCCAGTTCCATAAGATATTATTGCTACTCCTGTATCTTGAGTAACATCTTTTGATGTGTTGTATCCTAAATCTGTATCATCATCTGCTTCATTGTGCTGTGCTGCAGTAAAAGTTGTAGTTTTAGTTACATTGTAATTAGAACCCCCATCACTGCTTCCATTTATTGTTATTTGACCACCATCAACTGATGATGATATATTATTATAAGTAAATATATATTGTTTATAAGTAGAATCTAAACTATCTGTAAAAGATATAGTAGCAGAAGAAGATGCTTCATATTTTTTTAATAATACCATTGCACTAGAATTTTCTAAAACTGAATACGCTATGTCAGTATATTCTGTCATTATGCTATCCCATACATATTAATTGTTCCGGCTTGAATTTCATCAGTAGCAAATTTAAATTGTATTGCATCTATAGCCGATGTGGTATTAAAATATCCTGCGGCATGATTATTATTATTTCCATGAATAGCAGCTTTTAAATTTCCACTACCACCTAATGAAAAGTGTTTTACATAAGTTGTATTAGAAGGATTAAATAACCACAATCGTGAAGTTTCACACGCATCAGCAAGGTTAGAACTTCCATAGCCTATTGACATAAATCCTGTTCCTTGTGCTAAATCTAAACTATTATCATAACTTGCTGACCCATTACCAGAGCCGTCTTCTAAATTATAATTTGCGAAAAACGTAGAAGTACAAGCAACATTATAATTTGACCCACTATCTATACTACATTGAAATTTTAAATATCCGTCATTACTTTCTGGATGAATATTAATAAGGTCAAATATATATGTTTTATAAGTATCATCTAATACAACACTACTTGAACCATTAACAAAACTAATAGTTGCATCAGAGCCATCCGAATCTATAGATTTAATTAATTTCATTGCACCTGTACCTATTTGTGATGATGTTGATGCAGCAACTACTGGAAAGTTATATCTAATACTTGAATACGTTGCCATTAATGAACCCCAAACATTTGTATTGTTCCGCCTTGTATTTCTCCTGCTTTCATTACAAATTTAATAGCGTTTACAGCAGAAGTCGTGTCTATATACCCCGCACAAAATGTGTGTCTTGCAGCATCAGCTCCTCCTCCACCAGATGCAGCATTAGAACCACTACATATAAAATGTTTAACAAAAGTTGTATCAGCAGGATTATATAAGTACATATAACCCGCCAAAGCCATATCATTATCATTTGCTTGTTCAAGTATAAGCCCTATATTGCTTGTACTTTGTGCATGGTCAGCACCAGTTTGATATCCTATTGCATCTGCATCACTTTCATTATTTGATGCATAATAATGTGTTGTTGTAGTTGCAATTCCATAGTTTGAGCCGCCATCTGTTGAGGCTATAAAATGTAATCCTCTATTATCTGTTTCTGGATGAATATTATTAAAAATAAACAAATATGTATCATAGGTAGAATCTATTCCACTTGTAAAAGATGCATTAGCATCAGAACCATCAGAAGTAAAAGTTGCAATAGGCATTAATGTTCCTGCCCTTCCTTTATAATCTAAATCATGTTTAATTGATTGATAAGTTGCCATATTATTTATTGGTTAATAACCATCCATGAGTTGCGTCAACATAAACTAAACTAAAAGCTGCTCGTTCTGTTGTAACTGTCATATCAGCCGATGCCCCTTGAATCTTATGTGAATTTCTTCCAATAGTACAAGTATTAGAATCAAATGTTCCTGCATAGTCAATTATAGATATTGTATCTCCTATTGAAGCACTTGAAGGTAAAGTCATTGTAAATGCAGAAGATGTTGTATTTACAAAATACCCTCTTCCTGCTACCATTGTAGTAGCACCAGTTACAACTGATTGCCATGCAGTACCTCCGGGATTATAAGTTTTAATATCTGATGCAGGAATAGTTTTCATACTTCCTCCATCATTAACAACAAACCCATCAGCATCAGCAATTGTTATAGAACTACCTACAGAAGTTCCACCATCTAAAAGATTAAGTTCAGCAGCAGTTGCTGTAACCGCAGTACCACCTATTGCTAATTTACTAGCAGGTATATTAAATGTTGCGTTATCCTCTACAGTTGCTACAGTTGTTCCATCATATTGTTTAAAAATAATATCTTTAGCATCAACCTGAGGTTGTAAAACTACATCCGATGAACTATTAGTTATTTTTAAAAGGCTTGTACCTCCATCTTTAAAAACAATATCGGCACCATCAGCATCTAATATAATATCTCCTGCAGCATCTAAAGTTAAATCTCCAGAACCTGTTTTTTGATATATAGTATCTACTTTTATTTCACTTGCCATTTATTTTATCCCTCCAATGTTTTAACTCTTGCTTCAAGTTCTATTATAGCTGCTGTTAATAATGGAACTAATTTAGATTGGTCTATTTTTTGATTTTTAATATTACCTTCTCCGTCAACAGCGTCTTTCTCTCCTAAAATAGCTTCTGGAACTATTGAAGAAACTTCATGTGCAAAAAAACCATCTACTTTGTCACCACTTGGTTCTGATTTCCAATTAAATCTATAAGGTTTGAGTTGTTTAATTCTAGTTATTCCATCAGTAATAGCTGTTTCATTTTCTTTTAATCTATAATCTGACGAAGTGTTATAAGCAACTGAATTGGCACTTGCATTTAAACTTATACTTCCACCTTCTGTGCCGTTACCATCATAAAATATTATCATATCATCATTGGCACTCGTATCTGAAGTGTGTATTTTTACCAATCCATTATCAGTATCATGAGAGCCATAAACATAAAGTTTTTGAGGAGAACTTGTAGCACCTATTGATACATTACCACTACTAGCAATCCTCATTCTTTCAGAAGCATTAGTAACAAATGCCATATGATTTGTGTCGTGATGATACCTTAATTGTCCTATATCATTATCTCCACTATCACCAAAATTTATAAAACTTTCGCCACTTGTAGAATTAAGAAATGTCATTCCGTTATCACCATTTCTTTCTATAATTAATTCATCAGCACTACTATGAACATCAGCACCTGTATCAGAAATTCTGATATGAACACCTGCACCTAAATCTTTTGCTGTTACAACGCCTAAAGTTGGAAGTAGTGTTGTACCAGAAACATCTAAGTTTCCATTTAAATCAACTAAAGTAGCAGCTAATTCTATTTCATCTGTTGCCGCAATATCTAAAACAGTTGCACTAGCACCTTGTATATATTGTGAAGCGTCATTGAATTGTAATTTCATTGTACTATTAAGTAATAATCCTGTATCTGCTACATGAGTTAATGTTACGTCTTGGTCATTACCAAATTGAATTGTTCCACCATCAGCTAAAAATAAATCACTCCATTCAGCAGAAGCTGTACCTAAAGAATCTCCATCAGCAGAACTTGGGTCAGCACTACTTGCTGTTGCCCATGATAATGTACCACTACCATTAGTAGTTAATGCTTGTCCACTTGAACCATCTGCACTTGGTAAAACCCAAGCTACATTAGAACTTACAGTTCCTGCTGATTTAAATGAAACATAATTTGAATCATCTGAATCATAGAGCTTTAGTTCTCCGGTTGCGTTTACTCTTATCTCTGCCATTTATTTATCTCCTTAACTCTTAGGATTGTCATCCTTAATTTTTTTAATACGTGCTTTCCAAGCGTCAATATCTTTATATATCTCATCTAGTTGGTCACCAATATCTCCGTAAGCTGTCCTACGAGTATTGCGAATTTCATTATTATTTTTTAATTTAGTAGCTTCACTTGCAAGAGCATTTAACTGTGAATCTGTTGGTTTAGCTTTTTCAGAAGATATATTCCATTCAGCAATATAATCTCCACTTCCATCATTCTGTAATCTTACTTCTGATGGAAAGTTTGGTTTTCTACCCAAATATGATATTACTTTATATGATAAATTTTCCATTATGTATCTCCTAATCTTATTGCTACCAATCCACTTTGAGTATAATTACCATCGCCACCAACTGATATTGCTTCATCGGCCGTAATTGTAAATTTAAATTTTACACTGGTTGTATCAGAACAATCAATAAGGGCTGAAGCATCTACTTGTGATACACCATCATTACTATGGTCACTCATTTGACCAGAACCAAAACCGAGAACACTATAAGATGAATCATCTGTTGTTGCTTCAAGAGATAAGTTAACATATCTAGTATTTCCATTTCTAACAATTCTAAACCAACCACTTACATACCAAATACCTGTAGCCGGAAAAGTAAATATTCCAGAACTTTCTGATAGACCACTTCCAAGTTCATTACCACCACCACCTCTACCTTGCTGTTGTGCCCAAGTTCCAGTAATTAAAGTTCCAGTATCAGCACTAATAGATTGGTCTGCACCTTTGTTCCAATAGTCTGCATTACTTAATCCACTACCAATATATGTTTTAAGAGTTTCAACAGTAGTCTGTCGCATTGTTCCTGCGTCATTAATTAAAACACCATCACCATCCGCAATCGCTGTTGTACCTCTAGCAGTACCACCATCTATTAAATTTATTTCTGCGGCTGTAGAAGTTATAGCAGTTCCATTAATAGCTAACTTTCCAGTTGGTACATTAAATGTTGCATTATCTTCTACTGTTGCTACAACTGTTCCATCGTATTGTTTAAAGACAATATCTTTTGTATCTACTTGGGGTTGAAATACTACATCTGAAGAACTATTAGTTACTTTTAAAAGATTAGTTCCACCATCTGCAAATACTACATCTCCACCATCAGCATCTAAAATAATATCACCCGGTATATCTAGTGTTAAATCAC
>VTLG01009799.1_pt1 | contig 18752 bp, 23 predicted proteins | sample 4694571 | NCBI WGS metagenome assembly VTLG01 (sample SAMN12604809, study PRJNA352737) | marine metagenome | biome: ENVO:00000447; feature: ENVO:00000209|ENVO:00000569|ENVO:01000036; material: ENVO:00002151; isolation source: viral sequences binned using virsorter ...
CGTACTTGACGTTCATAAAGATCGGACAATATAAAAGTACCTTCGTCATTACAAGCATCAATATATTTTTTATATTGTACTGGATTTTTTGTAGACAATTCTTTGAATGCACGATATTTAGTTGCTAATCTTCTACGTACCTTATCTTCGTAATCTTCTTTAATCATATCAATAGGTACTTGATCAACATCTATTATTGTCGTGCATTCGTTACCGTCTACTTTGGATTCTATACGCATGGTACCATCGGGGTACCATTCATTAAGAATTTCTTCGTTCGTTAAAGGCATGGGAATATCCTATTCTGAACTAGTCCACATATTCGATTGTCAAAGAACATGAGGGAAATATAAGGTATTGACATGTCCTGTCAACAGGTACAGAGAAAATAAATTCTTTTCTGTAATCTTTCCTAGTACCGGCAAAATTGCTGCAGTACGAAAAATACCCGGAAAGAATAATTGCTGCTATTAGTACCCGGGACGATTTTAAGTACGATAAAAAAAGATACTAATCGAAATATAAAAAAGTACAGCAAAAATAATGAGTACTCGAAATGGCATCCCAAATTGAGCCTCCCGCCTTATATTCTCGCTACCTCTGAAATTCCCACCTATTTTTCAAAAGTCATAAGTGGATAGAAAAGATCCATCATTTGCCTAAAGAAATGTTTTGACAACTATGTCTTTAGATGCTATCTTCTTTATATGGTTATTCATAAATGCAGGGCTAATAGTATACGGAGGCTTTGGCAAGCTCATGCAGAGGTTCGTTCGGGAGGTGTTAGTAATCTTCTCGGCACGGAGACATCTGCGGCTATTGCAGAGACAGCTAAAGTTCTTGAAGAAACGGGCCGGAGGGAGAGCCAGATTGAGTTACGCCCAACATCCAGCCCTGCACGTAGCTTGACCTGTGAACTTCCTCCGCACCCTAAAGGTTGAGAATATGCCAGCAGGTAGACAAGGTAGACGTAGAGAGATAGATAGTTCTATCATTATAAATGCTCTTACTGGAACTAGAACATTAGAACAAGCAGCTGGAGTTATAGGTTGTAGCGCTCCTGCCATTACTGCAAGAGCCAAGCAAGATGTAGAAGTTAAGACAGCAGTCCGTGAACAGGAACGTGCAAGAGAGTCAGACATAGCAGAGGCGATTATAGACTGCAAGGGCATATTGTCCAAAGTGGCTCAGCGCGTTGGCCTCGGTAGCGGAGCTGCTGTTCGTCATCATATTGCAAGGAACCCGAGACTCCGTGACCTCTTTAATGAGGCAAGAGAAAAGGTAGTAGATACAGCTGAAGACAATGTGTTTGAGGCAGTTGAAGATGGTAATCTTGCGTATAGTTGGAAAGTATTACAGACGCTCGGTAAAGACAGAGGCTACACAGAACGTAAAGAGATCGAGAGTCAACAGGTACACTCTATAGATGAAGCAAGTACAGATCAACTAATCGCAGCTCTTAATCAAGCTGCATCACGGCCAGAGGCCATAGAAGCGGAGTTTAGTGACATCAGTCCAGAAAGTCAAAAACTAGTTATGGAAGCGTTATCAGAGGCGGCTCCGCCAGAAAGCACCTCTAACGATGAGTGAGTCTTTTGGGGAGAAAGCGGAACTTACCGTTAAAGATGCTGCTGAAGAACTTGCACGTAGACAATCTGCGAAGAATTCGTTAATAGACTACTGTAAGTTTATGGATCCCAGTTATGAGCCATTCGATATACATCGACTAATAGCTCGTAAACTTGAGGACGTGGAGGCCGGTAGATTAAGGCGTCTTGCCATTTTTGTGCCACCGGCCATTGGTAAGTCCCGCCTCTCAAGCGAATTCTTTCCTAGTTGGTTTTTCGGTCGTAACCCTACGCACGAGTTCATTGAGACTTCTTATGATGAGGCTCTTGCAAAAAGTTTCGGTAGGAATGTAAGGAACTTCTTACAGCATCCTAAGTATGCACTGCTCTTCCCAGACGTTGAGTTAGCCAGTGATGCTACGGCTATGGCAGAGTGGAAGACGAATCAGGGTGGTGAATATAAAGCAGAAGGTGTAGGTGGTGGACTTATAGGATTTCACGGTCACGTTGCTGTGATTGATGATCCTTTTAAGAGTTACGAAAGTGCACTCAGTGACAACCAGAGAAGGATGGTTTGGGATTGGTATGCAGGTGTTCTTTTGAATCGTCTACGCTCATATAAGGATGGGCCTGGAAGTGTTATTCTTATAATGCAGAGGTGGCATGATGACGACTTGGGTGGTAGGATAGAAAAGCTCCATGAGGAGAGCGAAGAAGAATGGGACATTGTTAAAGTTCCGTCTTTAGCAGAAAGTGATGATCCTCTTGGTCGTGAGGAAGGTACACCACTTCTTCCTGATGGCCCGAACAGAAGAACAAAAGATGAGTTAGAGCAGTTACGTAAAAGGAACCCTAACATCTTTATGGCTGTACATCAGCAGAAGCCATTTTCAGATGAGGGTGGTTTATTCAAGCCTGACGATTTAAGAGTTTATTCTAGAAATGAGTTGCCAGAGAACATAACACTTTATGGAGCAAGTGATTTTGCTCTAACAGAAGGTAGTGGAGATTACACAGTCCACATGGTTTTTGGTGTTTGCTCTCGTGGGCATATTTGGATAATTGACTTGTATCGTAAACAAGTAGATATTCTTGGTGGGGTTTCACAGTGTGTAGATATGATGCTTGAGTATGAACCTCTACAATGGTTTTTTGAGAAAGTGCATATGCAGAAAGCCATAGGCCCGATACTTACAAAAGCACGTAAAGAAGCGGGAGCTTGGACATCCTGTGTTGATGTGTCGGTTATAGGCAAAGGTCGTAAGGATTCTCCACAGCGTGCAGGGTCTATTGCTGGAGCTATGCAGATGGGTTACGTTCACGCACCCTCATTTGCTCCCTGGCTTGCAGACTTTCAGTATGAGTTGACAAAGTTTCCTAATGGTAAGAACGATGACCAAGTAGATGCTTTTGCTCTTATCGGAATGAAACTAGATGACTTGCTTGTTGCTAAAGGCTTAGATCCTGTAGACGAAGGAGCTTTTAATTTAGAGGTTGAATCTTTAACCTTTGATGATTATCGTAATATGAACAGCGACAGAAGGCGTGGACGATCATGGAATAGAGGGGCTATAGTACTTCCTTTCCCCGAAAAGAGTCCTTTAGATGAAGATTGGGACTCAGAACAGGTAACAAATGTATCCTGAGACAGAAGATGAAAGAGTAGCATACTGGCAAAACCAGATAGCTTATAGTCAACAAAAAGCAAGACCTATGTTTGAGGCTTGTGAAGTACTACAAAAACAATATTATGGAGAAGCTTCAACAGACCGTGAAGCAACTGAAGGTGACGATTATGATGAAGATCACATTAGAAGAACTAAAAGCGGACTTATCTTTGGTTGGATCGATCAGTCTATCGCTAATATGCTTGATCGTGCTCCGATGTTTAGGATTCATCCTCAAAACAGAGCAGCGGCTGAGAGGTTGGATGAAGACGATCCGCAAAGTTTAAGCTATGCACAAGCGGCTGAAAAAGTTATTAATTATCGTTACAGAGAAACTAATCAATTACGTGTGGATGAACGGATAGTTCTTGATGCTTTTCTTAATCCTTATGGTGTAGCTAAGATAGGTTACACATTAGACGAGAAAGAATTACAACAAGAAATAGTTGCCGAGTTAGAGGGGGCATTAGACAACGATGAAGATCCAGAAGAAGAAAACACTCTCTTGGCTATTGGGCAACCATTACGAGTGGGGCCTGATGACGATCATGTCTTTCATCTGGATTCGCACAAAGAGTTACGTAAAACGCTTAAAGCACAAGGCAGAAAAGGTAAGAACGCTCCTTTATTAACAGTTTTAAATAACCATATAAAATTACACCAACAATACTTAGATCGTTCAGAACCTAGTGCAAATACTAATATCCGTAGAGGCGCTCCATATGCAGTAAGATGGCGTCCTGATATGTTTTTAACTGATCCTTTTGCTACTGAGGGTCCGAATGACGCACGTTGGATTGCTTTTGGTTGGGAGCTTCCATTAGCAGAAGTACAAGCTAATCCAGGTTATAAAAATACAGATCAGATTGAGCCAAGCAGATATGAAGATGCTCCACAGTATGATGAAGGTGATGAAATAGAAGATGGTTTTGATGTAGTTCGTGGTTGGGAAATATGGGCAAGAAACTTTCCTGTGGCTCCTGGGAAGTTTAGAAATCTTCTTATAACTATTGTAGAAGGTTCTGATGTATTTATACAAGAAGAAGAAGAATGGCCTTACGATAGAATAGATGATTATCCCGTAGAGGTCGTTTCTTATCATGCGGGCATAGATAATTGGTATCATCTCCCTACATTGCTTTTGGGCGGTGGTGATACCACACAGGCTCTTATAAACGAGATTCTAGATTCATTCTTGTCTACCATAAGAAAGCAAAAGAACGTGTGGCTTGTTGATCCGAAATTAGGGATCAACAAAACTGTAATAGCGGATATGTTAGAAGCTCCTGATGGAAGTGTTATAGAAGTTCCGGGACTTGCAGAACGTGGAGCTGCTAATGCTTTGTTGCCACTTCCGTTTCAGCAAATACCGAATGAAAAGAATGAGATGATGTCACTTCTACAGCAGATGTTTGATAGGTCTGTAGGAACGCCACAACCAGTTTCAATGCCTAGAGTAGATACAGCAACAGAAGCTAGTATAATGGAAAAACGTAATACTAGTCGTGAGAATAGACGTAGTGCATTGCTGACAGAATTTCAAGTTCGTAAAGCACGCAAGATGTTGCAGATGGATTTACAATACTTGCCAGATCAACTTTTCTTTATTGATCGTAGTGCATCTAGTTTTGTTGAGATTTCTCCTGAGATGGCTAGAGGTGAGTACTGGACAACTATGGATGTTACCAGTCATGCAGCTGCTATTAATGTAGAGAGAAAGCAGTTTATGGACTTGTTAAATTTATTCTCTGGATTAACGCCTCTTATGGTTGAATCATTTGGACTTCCTCCGAATATACCTGAACTTGCAAGACGTGTTCTTGTTCGTGGTTTTGGTGAGGAGACAGTAGATGAGTTGCTTCCTATGTTAGAGTATGCCAGTGAGATGTTACAGCAACAAGGAAAAGATAAAGCAGCTGAAATAAATCAACAAAAAATGGCTCGAACACAAGAAGGTAAAGCGCCAGAGTTTGCTGATCCGCAAGCACAAGCTGCACAGGATGCAGTTACGGCAGGACAGAATGCAGATACGGGAATCGGGCCTCTTAATCCACAAGCTTTTGCTGAGGGTGTTACTCCAAGTGAGGGTGGACAAGCAGCTGAAGCACAAGCATCTTAACTCTATTGCAGGGTGAAACACAGTTATGGGAACATTTAGTAATCCAAGTGAATGGCCAAAAGATAGGTGGCCAAACTTTAGTGTTAATGAGATGAAGTGCAAAGAAACTGGAATTTGTTTTATTGATGAGAGTTTTATGGATAAGTTACAGTTGTTACGCAGTGACTTAGGACGTCCGTTAACTATTACTTCTGGTTATCGTGACGTTTCTCATCCTATAGAAGCCGCTAAAATAAAAAATGGAAAGCCTGGAGGTGCTCATATAACAGGTAAAGCAGTTGATATTGCTTGTGATCGAGAATTAGCGTATGAGGTGTTAGCAAGAGCTATGAAGTATGGTTTTACAGGTATAGGAATTAAACAGAAAGGTGACGGCAGGTTTCTTCATTTAGATACTATTTCAGACGAGGATAACTTTCATGTTCCACGTCCAACGATATGGAGTTATTAATGGCTAAAGCATTTTGGGATAAAAAGAATCCAAAGAAAAAAAGTAAGTCTTTAACACCTGCACAGAAGTCAGCAGCTAAAGCAAGAGCTAAAAAAGCAGGTAGGAAGTATCCTAATTTAGTAGACAATGCGGCTGTAGCACGTAAACGTAAAAAACGATAGGAGTTATTGATATGCCACCAAGTATGCAACAAAGAAGAAGAATTAGAGAAAAGCAAAAAGATAGCAGAGGTAGAATTAAAACTAAACAAGAAGAAGAAAAAAGACAACGTGGTCTTCAGTCTGGTAATCTAATTGAGCCTGGAATGGACGATCCTTTTATACAAGCACAATTAGCTAGCGAAGCTGAAGCAGAAAGAAATAAACCAACTGTACCGGACAAAGTAAAACAGGGTGTTACGTATGCAGCCGGTGTTCCTTTAGGCTCAGCCGCAGGATTAACAGCAGGAGCTGGATCAGCTTTATTAGATGCGTTAGGATCAGGTAAAGATGCTGTTGTTGATAAATTTAGAGACTTAACTAAAGATAAAGTTAAATCTGAAAACTTGCCTCAGTTTGATGCACCACCATTAGAACCTAGCTCAAACAACACTGCAGATATAAAAGAGGCTGTATCAAAATTACCAAAGTCCCAACAAAACATGGTATCTAGTATAATGCAAGGGTCTAGTCCTTTTAGATCATCAGAGGGCTTTCCAGGTACTAGTTCTTATAAAACACCTAACACAAGTGATTATGGTGCATTGTTTGAAGCGTTAGATCCAGAAAAATCATCTGAAACAATTCAACCCACAAAAGCTGCTTCCAAAGCACCTAAGCCTGTAATAGAGACTGAAGCACCTATTGAGGATGTAGATTCTGGTGCATCCGATGACAGTAAAGAATATTGGAATGAGTTATTTGATAAATATGAAGCGATGGAACCACAAGTAGAAGAAATTATCGCAGACGATCCTGAGTTAATGGAACAAGACATAAATAGGCCAGTTGATGAAAAAGAGTTTGCAGAGTTTATGGCTAATCGTCCTGAGTTTATGAGGCCGGCAAGTAATCTATTAGATGATTTTGATGTGTATGTTGATGATGATGGTAAGACTAGAGTCAGGGAAAGTATAGATAAAATAGCTAGTGAAAAAGGTACACCACAAATGGGAGAAGGGCCAGCAACTTTTTCTAGCTTTATGGCAAATCTTTTTGATCCTGTTAGTAAACAGATAGAAGACCTTTACACAAAATTTCGATTAGCTGGCACATCAGCTGAAAAGTATGATGCAATGGATGAGATAGCAGATCTTCAAAAAAAGCAGAGTCTAGAAAGATCTGAAACACAAATGCAACCAAGGCGTGTTGATAGAACACAAAGACAAGATAGCAGAATACCAGAAATAATGAGGAGAGCGATACAAAGTGATTTTAGAGCAAGAAGATGAGTAACGCTACACCGAACATTACGTGGGGAGGGTTGGCCAGTACTACAAAAATGGCTCCCTCCAAGCGTAAACCTAAAAAGAAAAAGAAAGTTAAACGTAAGGTTAAAGTTAAGGTAAAGAAAAATAATGGCAAACGGTAGACCTTTTGGTAATGTTGATTGGGATGAGCAAAAACGTCAACAACAACAAGAGCTTGAAAACTCTAATTTTAGGGCTTTAACTGAAGCTCTCACATCTCCCGTTAGATCTGTAAAAGAAGCCTATCCTACAAAAGACGAAGTTAAACAATGGATGGACTCTTTGCCTCCAAATCGTTTAGGGCCTATAGGGGAAGCTGTTATTGATGCGGGTGATGATACAGCTAGATTTTTAGGGGGAATGATTCCATCTACAGGAGAAGCACTAGAAGAAGAACTATTAATGTCTCTTATTCCTCTAGGAAAGTTTGGTGATTTAGGTGATGACGTTTTTGATGCTTCACAAGACTATGGAAAGTTATCTGATGAATTTAAACAATTTTATGATGATCTAAGTAAGTATAGTCAAACAGAAAAACCTAAAGGTGGTGAAGTAATTGATGAGGTTTTAGATGAGTCACAATCTTCTGGCTCTGGATTTAAACTTGTTGAAGGCCCAGAGCCTCCGCAAATAACTTATGATGATTTAACACCGACTCAAAAACAATTTTATGATAATTTATCAGATAAACAAAAAGCACAGTATTCACCTAGTGATATTAATGCTATGGATTCTAAGCCCACATCACAGGCTGATGAAAGTTTTAAAAAGGATATAAAAGAAGTTACAAGTCAATATGGAGATGGTAGTCAGTACAAAACAAAAGCAGATGAATATGATGATTTAAATCGACATCTGGATCTTGCAGAAAAAGAATTATATTATTTATATCCTGAAGCAAAGAACATGAAATCACCGCTTGCAGAAAAACCTCTTAGCTATTCACAGAGGGGTGATATTGAGTTTACTCCTGAGCAAGAAGAAATGTGGTATAAAATTCCCTATCAACTAAAAAATCAACTTACTAATGCGTGGGAATTTTTTGATGAATTTCCAGGTGACGTTTCTCTGGGTAATATAAGTTTTGTTCAATTCGCTAACAGATTAAAAAAGATTTTTCCTGATTTATCTTATGGTGCTATAAATGCTATTACTTATAGTGCTTACAATCCAAAAAATGTTCCATATCCGTACGGAAATTTAGGAAATTTTAAGGTCGGAGGAGTCGACTAATATGCCAGTATATTCATTTGTATGTGATCCATGTAAAAGCAAAGAAGATTTTGTTCGCACAGTAAACGAAAGGAATAAAGCCACACATTGTAGGTGTGGCAATAAGATGAGACGAGTACCTGAGCGTTTCAATGCGGAGGTTTTTGAAGAATACTTCGATGAGGGATTAAATAGTGATGTTTACAGTAAGCGTCACAAAAAAGCTATAATGGAACAGCAGGGCGTTATAGAGGCTGGAGATCCTGTTCGTGGAGGTAGGAATTTTGATTCAAAGATGCCAAACTTAATTGGGAAGCAGAAACCAAAGGGCAAAGTTTGGAATCCTCCGAAGGAACGTAGTGATGCAGAAGTCACGACTTTAAATAGCAAGGGCGAAGTCACAGGTGTTCACAAAGTGGATGACCTTCCAAATGCAGGGGAAGGTCTTAAATAATGAGGCTACATAAAAAGAGCCTCCTACAATTTTGCGGAGGATATTAGTATGACAGAAGTGGCTGGAGATATGGGCGATGCAGGTGTTGTAGATTCAGAAGGTGTTTCAGCACAGGAAGACTACAGGTCTTTTGTTAGTGATGAAGCAGGTAAGTGGGGAGACGTTGACGATCAGGGCGTTTTAGATGGGCTGGAAGTAAGTGGTATCGAGGTAGAACCTGAGTCTCAAGCTGATGCTCCTGTCGCACAAGTTCGTGTCGATGAAGGGCGTAGGCAAGGGACAGATGAAGTTTTATCTCGACTAAGACAAAGTGACCCTGAAGCTGCTAGAATCATGTCTGGTATGCAACGTCAAATGCACCAGAACATTAATGAGTGGAACGGTTTAAAAAGTGAAGTTCTCGGTCTTCGTGAGCAGATGTTAAACCAAAGGGAACAAGGCCAAGATCCAATACAGGATGAAGGGCAAGTCAATGAACGAGCTCTACCTGAAGGCGTTTCTGAGCAACATATAGAAATGTTTAAGTCTATGGCTGACCATTTAGGATATGTTCCTAGACAAGAGTTGGAAGATAGAGCTATGGAGGCTCAATCACGAAGTCATATCCAACAAAATTTGGAAGATGCTTACGAGCAGTTTGGTGAACAGTTTGGATCTGTGGATGAGGCAGGTAGTGTTAGGATACACCCAGAAGTGCAAGAAAGGTTAAGGAACAGACTTGCACAACTTCGTGATCCTGCAACTGGTATCACACCGTTGGATTTGTATAAATTGGAGTTTGGAGCTCAGGCCCCAATACAGCAACCACAGCAAAGACAACAGCCAGTACCACCTCCACAACAACGTAGACCGTCACCAAGTGCGACTGTTAGAAGAAGTTCCAGAGGTGGTGGATCACCTCAAGTGAGGATTTATGATCCAGGCCGCAACGATTCTGCTGAAGATGTATTCGAACGAGCTTGGGCACTAGGTAAGCGACAGCTTACTGGACAATAATAACAAGAGGTGAAAGCCTCATTTTCTTGAGAGATTGTAATGGGAATTAAAGATGCAAATCCGAGTATAACATGGGGTGGTCTACTTAGTACCACCGTTATGAATTATCTGGATAGCGGTATGCTCCGTGACCAGGTACACAAGCGTAGTTCTTTGTGGAAGTGGCTCAATGAAGGAAGTCGTATTAAGAAGCTAACGGGTGGCGAAAGAATTAAGTTGCCTGTAATGTATGAAGGTTCTGGTAACTTTAAGCGTTACTCAGGATACGAAACTTTGGATCCATCAGGTTATGACGGACAGACGAATGCTTTCTTTGATTGGAAGCAAGCGGCTACCACAGTTGTAATCTCTGGATTAGAGAAACGTAGTAATCAAGGTGAAAGCCGTATTCGTGATCTTGCCAAAGATCGTTTGTTCCAAGCAGAAGCTACATTGGCTGATAACTTAGCCACCGATGCTTTCAGTGATGGTACTGCAAACGGTTCTAAGCAGATTACTGGATTAGAAGCAATGGTTGCTACAACGAATACTTCTGGTACATATGCAGATATTAACTTTGGTAATAACGACAAATGGCGTAACAATGTTATTACTGGTGTTGGTAATGCAGCAGCTAATCTTCTACCTAACCTCCGTACGATGTTTAATGATTGTACTGAGATTTCGGGTGTTGAAGGTGAGCCTGATGCTATCTTTACGACTCAGACAATGGCTGAGACTCTTGAAGCATTGATTGTACCTGCTATCCGTTACACGCCAGGTGGCGAAGGCGAATTGAGTATTAAGCCTAAGTTTCGTGGTGCTACAGTTTACTTTGAGGGCAAATGTCCTTCTGGAACTTTGTATGTTCTTAACAGTAAACACATCATGATTTTTGTCCATAAGGATGCGTATTTTAGCATGGGACCTGATGGTATGCAGAGTCCAGTAAACCAAGATTCGTTCTTGGCTCCGATTCTGTTTCAAGGTAACATGGCTACTAACTTACGTGCTGGTTTGGGCAAACTTACTGGTTTGACATAGGAGGTAGATATGGCAACGGGAGATATTACATACGACTCCACTATCGGAAGAAGTGGTAATCGTAATGTTTATACGGGTACAGTAGAGCTTACAGATTCTGCTACTGACATTGCTGTTTTCGGTACTGGTACTCGTATAATAGACGCATTGTTTACTTGTGAAGATGAAGCTGTCGGAACATTTGCAGTGCAAATTAACAAAAATGCAGCGGGAACGGCAGTTAACGGTACTATCAATGGTATTGCTGATGGTTCTGGAACTGTTTTACGTTATCGCATTGAATCCGTTTAACGGTAGGAGATATTGACATATGTGGATGCAAACAGTAAATCGGAATGACATGGATCGAGTTTGGATCGTTATAAGTAATTATAGCGGTGCAGACATCGGTCAGTATGATCCGGTTTTTAAATACGTAACAGCAGGTAATGCGGCTAGTATTGCTGTAAATGAAGGCGGTAGTTTAACTAAAGCCGGAGTAGGCGATACAGCTATGCACATGAATCACTTCTTGGGTATTGCTTATGAGGATATTCCTGATAAGACTGAAACAGGATTAGTGCAAGTTTATGGCTATTGTGATTCTGCACGTCTTGCCTCTGAAAGTGGTACTAAAGTAATCAAAGGCGGAACTGGTCTTCGTGTTCCAGCGGCTGCCAGTGTTGGTTTTAGTAGCATTGGATTGAATGGTTCAGGCAAAGAAAGTATTTATGTAACGGCTTTGGCTGACATTACACAGACTCAATTAAACGCTAATCCAGGTTATGCTGATAGCGTATTTATTCGTGCTCTGTAACTTTGTTTCATGTTGTATCACAGTGGGGAGGCAGAGAGATCTGCTTCTCCACAATAAGATGAAGGGCTGATAATGAATTGGATTTATAAGTTAATACGGCCAGTTGATCCTTCAGAGGCGGGGGATTATCTGGTTCGTTGTGACTGTGGTAGAATGATGTGGTTAAAAGCTCCAGATAAGATCAAACGGCATCATGCAGGTCATCAGATTAAGATTATGGAGCATGGCAGTTTTATAGATTTTTTTCGTTTAAAACTAGGTTTAGTTAATCGTAGAACTATAGGAGAATATTTAAAAGACAAAATGGAAGGCAGGGCTGGATGAAATTAGTAATAGGACTACCGTGGTATAGCGGGCCTGATGAAACAACAGGGCCACTATATATGGATATGATGATGTACTTTGGTGCGTTACGTGAAAGAACTATACTTAGAGACTCTCTTAGTTATGGTGATTGGACAAAAATAAAAGATAAGTTACCACCGTTAGATGAATCTGGCGATGTAAATGGAGAGCCTACTGATTTAGATTATTCAAGACTTGGGCGTTTAGAAATAGCAATTATAGATCATAGCAGAACAAGTCTTGTTGGTAGAGCTAGAGAATCTATTGTTGATGCAGCGCTTGATTGGGGTGCTGATTACTTGTTTTGGTGGGATGCAGATATGAAGTTTAAACAGTCTGCATTTCTTTCTTTGTTTAGGAATAATGTTCCTGTAGTTGGAGCATTAGCTTTTACAGCTAGACACCCAATATACCCTGTTATCTTTGGTATAAATAAAGAAGAAGATGATGTATATAAGTCACAGATTTTATTTGATTACCCTAAAGATACTTTAGTTGGTAATAAAGAAGTAGGTGGAGAACTGGCGATGGGCAGTGGTTGTATGTTAATTGACATGGCTGTGTTTAGTGTTATACCTAAGCCGTGGTTTTATTCCACAGGAACTGGTGAAGATTGGTTCTTTTGTAACCGTTGTGCAGAGTATGGTATAAAGCGTTTTGTAGATACAAGAGTAAAAACTGAACATAAAGAACACTTGCCAAGATGGGCAAATGAAGAAATGTATCAAATACTTAAAGAGAAAGCACCTAAAGTTTATGACGACTTAAAAGAAGAAGCGTCTAAACCTGCACTGGTGCGGTTATGAAAATAACTGTTGCTATTCCTACTTATAATAATTTACAACAATTAGAGTGGTGTGTAAACAGTTTATTTAAGTACACAAACCATGATGACTTGCAAGTTGTTATAGTAGATAACGGAGGAAAAGGCGAAGTAGAAAAAAGATTAGTGTTTGGTGATTTGCCTATAAAAGTAATAAGTGCAAGTGATAATTTAGGTTGGATGAAGGCTATTAATTTAGTTTTAAATGATTGCAATACTGATTATTTTTGTATGTTAAATGATGATGTAATTTTTCCTCCTACAGCAAGTTACTTTTGGTCGTGGTTAGAGTTAAATTTAGATGAGGATAAAATAGCTGCTGTTGGTCCCTGTAGTAATTTTGTAGCTGGGCCACAAAGTTTAATGAATCTTAGTACACCTCTTGTATTTTCTACTGATGTTCTTATTGGGTTTTGTTTGATGATTAAAACTCAAGTATTAAAAGACTTAGGTGGATTAGATGAAAGCTTGCCAGGAGGTGATGACTTTGATTTAAGCATAAGAATACAAAAAGCAGGACATAAAATGCACGTAGATAAACGAGCTTATTTGCATCACATTGGACAGCAGACAGGTAATAGAGTACATGAAGGCTTTTGGGATACTTCTTATCACCAAGAACTTGTTAATAATGCCTTAATAAAAAAACATAGCCTTGAAAAGTGGTACAAAGCATTCAGTATGGGCTGGTCAGAACCGATCTTTAAGGATGCTCAATAGATGTCTTGCGTAGTTAAAGATAATTTGATATATTTTAAGATAGAAAAAGGGTCTGGATGAAATCACCGGGTTTATTTTATAACGCTGATATACGTAACAATGGAACAGCTAGAAGAGTAAGTGAAGCGTTCTTTCGTGAAGGTTACGTAGAAACGGGGATGAAAAGGTACTCAAGACCTTTTCACAAAGATGTTAACTATGGAGAACATGATTTTTGGTTGTTTGTGGATGACGGTAGAGATGACATTCCTATGCAACTTCCTGAAGGTAATGCACCAAAGTGTTGTTATCTTATTGACACACACTTGGGGTACGATAAAAGATTAGAGTGGGCTAAGTTATTTGACTACGTTTTTATTGCACAACGATCTGATATAGAAAGATTTAAAGCAGATGGAGTTAATAATGTTCATTGGCTTCCTCTTGCTTGTACTCCTAGTGTAGACTTAACAAGACAAGAATTAAAGAGTCATGTAGATCAATTAGAGAATTGGAAAAAAGAAGATTTAGAGCCAAAGTTTGATGTAGCTTTTGTTGGGTTTTTGAATAGGGGACATGTTGTTAATGGTTTACAAGAAGGAAAAGACAGAGTAGATTATTTAAATAAAATCTTTTGTTTTTTCCCTAATAGCTGGCTTGCTTTTAATTGCTTTATGGTAGAAGCGGCTGTTAGATATGCCCGTAGTAAAGTTGGTTTTAATGTGTCGATAAAGAATGATTTGAACATGCGTTTCTTTGAGGCATTAAGTTATGGTACTTGTTTAGTAACTAACACAGATGTTGACGGTATAAAAGAAACAGGACTTAAAGACGGCATAGATTTTTTAGGTTACACAACACCTGCGGAAGCTGTCAACAAGATTCAATGGGCATTAGCTAATCCACTGGAACGTGAAAAGATTGCAAAAAGTGGACACAGTAAAGTTCGAGACATGCACACTTATAATCATAGAATTAAAAATATTAAAGAGGTAATTTATGGATAGCATAGCTCTTAATGGCAGATGGAGTGCTACAGCAGCTGGAACTAATTCTGGTGCTACAGCTACTAAGGCGGCAGTTACTGATAAGGTAATTGTTACTGATCATGTAAGTGGTCATGTAGATGCTGACAGTACTGTACAATTAAAAGACGGTTCTACTGTATTAGCAGAGTGGAAAATAGATGTATCCGTAGAAGGTTTTTCGTTTAGCTTTATTAATCCTAATGGATGGGTTGCAAGCAGAGATGCAGCTGTTACGGTTGTTATTGCAGCCAGTAGTTCAGATTGTCAAGTAAACGCAACAGGATTTACTATACAATGAAACCACATATGAGCGAAGGATTAGAGATAGTTCTTAGCAGTGGCAGTGAAGAGTCTGGTATGGGATCAGGCAAACATAAAGGTATGGGACAGTTAGAGCAGATAATTTGTAGGCTGGATGAGATAGAAAAGAAGTTGAATATGAAGTCTGAAGACAAAGAAGAAGAGTCTGAAGATCATTACGATTCAGTCATGTACGACTGAGAAAGGAAGGGCTGGTATGCCAGTTTTAATTGATGTAGAAAAAGAAGAAAAAGTTGGAGAATGGGATTTAGAAACAGGAGTTCCGTTAATTCTAACAAAAGAACAAGAGAGTGAAGTTGTTTTTACGTCTTATATTAGTATGAATAAAGACAGAGCTGATTGGCAACCTGAAGGTGAATGGTTGAAAGAAGTAACAACTGATTTAGCATCAGGAACACGTAGACAACCAAGACTTACAGTTCCAGGCATAGATGGAAAGCCAAGACCTGTATCTATTGATGATGGCCTTATCATAGGACTTGTTGGTACGTTAAATCGTATAGTAGGTATTATGGGTGGTAGAGCTCCTATGAGCATGGAAGAAGTAGACGCTTTTATAGACGCTAATCCCGATGAGCAGATTCCCACTTTTCAAGAGTGGCAATTTCGTATTTCATATGTTAAGAAAACTAATGGGCCTGAGTCAAGAGCTAACATGCTGAGAAGTGAAGACAAGAAAAGAACAGAAAGTCAATCAGACATGTTTAAGGCTTTTGCTGAAATGTTTAAGATGGGCATGGCTCAACAATCAGGACAAGCGTTAAGTCCTGACGCACAAAAAATGCTTAACATGGGAATCGAAAAAGCTGGCGGGGGTAAGAAAGGAAGCTAGCCTTGCATTATAAACAAATAGTAGAAGAAATACTTGCTTTTGCAGGACAAGGAACTGGAGGACAAGCTGAAACATTAGTAAAAAGAATGATTAATACTGTCTACTTTCGTGTGTTAGAGGAAGTAGATACTCCATATGAAGATCGTGTTTTTACGGCATCTAGTATCTCAGGACAAGCTACACTTGGTATGCCTCTAAATGTGCGTAAAATTTTAAATGTAGAAGATCCTACAACTCCGCGTATGTTAAGCGAAACTTCAGCTAGGAGCTTTGATCGCAGAGAAGCAGGTTCTACGGATACAGGAACTCCGTATGAGTTCTTCGTTGCTGAAACTAGAGGCACACAAAAATATCCCTCTACAAATGGAACAATTACTGTAAACAGTAGTAGCACAGCAGACTCAGGTGGTAACTTTAAAATCCGTGTTGAAGGGTTTAATAACAACGGTGATTTAGTAACAGAATTAATTACTATGAATGGAACGTCTCTTGTAGCGTCTACTAATAGTTACAGCGCTGCTTTAGGAGTCGAGAGAGTTGTAAAAGCTACATTTAGTGACCAGACATTTACTGGTGATATAACAGTTAAAGACAATGCAGGTAATCAAATTGCTTATATACCTGTTATGTACACTAGCCCTAATTATATTACAATAGAACTTAATCCAATTCCGGGCTCAGTTATTACTTATAATATACGAGCAGAGATGCGTGTCCCACCTTTAATTAATGATTATGACTGGCCTAAGTTTGATGAGCAGTTTCATGACATTTTAATCTTTGGTGTAACTCAAGACTTGTTAGCTGCTTGGGGTAAGTCTGATACTGCACAAGCACATAGAGTTACATTTGGTGAACGTATGGAAGAATTTACAGGAAGTGCGTCTTATGCTCCAGCAGCTATTCATGTGTTTTCTAATGTGCAAAATGCAGCTGGTTATCGTCAACGTCAAGGTCGGCCTTTAGTAAAAGGTGTAGACTTTGGGTTAGCGACATAGGAGCGATAAATGGCTATAGCAAGTAACTTAGTTAGACAGAACGTAAGAATATCAAGGCAAGCAGTTACTAGTCAAATATTTAGGGTTAAAGGCCAGCGTTCACGTTGGTTTTATCCTGATGAACGTCTTACACCTGAACATTGCGAGAAGATGCGTAACATTGATATATCTGAGCGTGGTGTTGCTCATAGTAGGTATGGATATGAACCTTACACAGAAAAAACGTTAGCTGAATCTGGCACATCTAATTATACAGGCTATAACATAACAGGCTTAAATAGCGTTACATACGCTGATGGTGAAAACAGAAGAGTTGTTATAGCTAGTACAGCCGCTAATCCGGGTTCTGGAACAACTAAAATGTGGGAAGATTCAGGTAATGGAGCTACAATAACTGAACTTACAGGATCTACTAATTTAGCAGGTGGGCATGATCTTAGATACACTACAGCATTTTTAAAAGATAAACTTTTTATTTCTGATAGTCATGGTCAAGTTCAAAGTTGGGACGGTAATTTATCTAATAATTTTGTTACATTAGCACCTAAAGAGGCTACAGCCGGTGTAGGTTCTGATATATTTACAGCTTGTAAAGGTGTGTTTGTACATTCTAATGGATTAGGGGTTTACGGGACAACAGAAGGTGGAGTGTATAAACCTACTAATGTTCGTTTTTGTAACGTGTCATTAAACAAAAGTGAAATGTGGCAAGTTGACACAAATGTTTTTCCACAACAAAACTTATTTAAATGTTTTGAAGGTGGTGCTCCTGTAGTTCATTGTATAGACTTTAATGGTAAGTTATTAATCTTCAAAGAAGATGGACTTTATACTGGTTTTGTAAGCACTACAACTATGGGTTATAGAAACTTTGAGTTTGAAACAACAGTAAGAGGGTTTTCTCCTAGAGGTAGACAGGCAATTATTTCACGGCCTGAATTTTGTTGTGGATTAGCTAAAGAAGGTATATTTGTTATAACACCTGACATGCAATATCAAATAGTTAACTCGGATGATATAACAGCTTTTTTTAATCTTAACATTTTTAGATTAGATAAAGCACAAGCTATTGTAAGAGAAGCAGATCATCAGGTTAGGTGGTATGTGTCTAGTAATGGTGATGTTCTAGATCCTAAAGTGGCCGCTTCTAATGTTCCGTTAAGAGGTGCGGGGGCAGCTGGTTTTGATACGATTCTTGTTTGGGATTGGGAAACAGGTGATACATGGATAGATACACCTAGTCATCTTTTAAATACCGTTTCGAGTTTTGTTGGCACTGACGGTAAACAACGAGACTGGATAGGGGCTATGAATCAATTAGAAAAAGGCCCAAGTGGTAATATAAATAATGGGAATGCTTTTGGTCGCATTTATACAGGTAATCAACCAGCAGTAAACGAAGATAACGGTGTTCCTTATAACTGGGAAATTAAGATGAGTCCTAATGATCTTGGACTTCCCGGTCGCAGTAAGCATATACTTAATGTTATAACACTTTATCGTAAAAGATCAGGACAGCAAAAATTAACATTTAACGCTCGTATCAATGAAGGGCGTGAAAGTGCTTACGCTGAAGAAGTTCAACTTGGTACAGGCATAGCGTGGGGACAAGGTACTAGTTATAACCAAGGAAAGAAGTGGCCAGGAACTGGTGCGTTAAGGGCTGATGTTTTTGTAAATAGAGTTTGTGAGACTATTGCACCTCAGTGGAATAGCACTAGTCCTGCAAGCATTGAAGGATACATTGTTGAATATATTCCCCTTGACAGTTGATTAGGAGAATCAAATGGCGGTAATAACAAGACCAACTACTCCATTACCAAATCCAGGTGATGAGATAGAAGCAGAACAAGTACGAGATTGGATTAATAACATACTTCTTTTTATTGAAGAAGGTAGTGCAGATGTGTAAATGAATGTCTTTGACGTGTTTATACATAAATCAATTAATTTTTTTTTGCCATCGATAATTT
>VTLG01011534.1_pt1 | contig 18749 bp, 28 predicted proteins | sample 4694571 | NCBI WGS metagenome assembly VTLG01 (sample SAMN12604809, study PRJNA352737) | marine metagenome | biome: ENVO:00000447; feature: ENVO:00000209|ENVO:00000569|ENVO:01000036; material: ENVO:00002151; isolation source: viral sequences binned using virsorter ...
CATCATCTCTACGTTTACCCCAGACCCAATCGGGCTGAAATCCTACGCCAGTTATATCTCTAGAATCAGCATCATCACCTGTCCATGTTAAGGTGTTAAAATATAAAGCTGGATTATCAATAGTTGTATAAGCCATTATCCATACTCCGCTAAGTTTTTAGTACATAATGAAAAATAACCTGATGGAACTGAAAATTCAAAATTTCCAAAACCCTCTGCATCACTATTACCTGATGAGATTGAGTAAGGTGGTGAGCCAAAATTAAATTGTGCTATATTTGCAGTTCCAGATCCAGCTCCGGGATCACCAAAAGCAAAAAAGTAAAAACCATCTGTTGTACTTGCTGGGTCAGTTAAAGATATTGCTCCTGTTCCTGTAGAGCCTGATGTTGGATCACCAGAGTTCATAAATGTTCCATTTTTAGAAAAATATAATTTATTGTTATCTAAATCTAAAGCCACTCCTACTATGTCTGATGTTGTAAAACTATCCCAACTTCCTGATTCTGAACTTCCGTTTAATTTGGCATCTCCACTACTTCTTATTCCAGCTGAGAAAGAGCCATCACCGGGTCTATGATTATTTATTGCATCAGCAGAAGCTGCAGCTGTAACTCCAATTGCATTTTTATTTTGGATTTGAGTAGGTTTTACTTCCCAATACCACTTACCAGAAGAGACACCTATGGTTGAAACAGCACCGAATACTCCAGAGTCTGTTGTAGAAACTTGTAAATTTCCTTCAGCAAAAGAGCTTTCTGCTGATGTATTAACAACTAAAGAATTCATTGTTGCAAAATTATTTGTGCAAGTATCTGTTCTTTGATCTGTTGCAACTATATTGGTAACAGAGTGATGTCTGTTATTTCCTGAAGTATCTGCTCCAATACCAGAACTATTTGCACTTGATCCACTTTCTTTAAACTCAAGTAAAAATCCGTTGTTACCAAAAGAGAGTGTAGAAAGAGATATTGGTTTAAATACAGTTGGTGTATCTGTATCAAATTCTCCAAATGAAGTTTGATCTAATTGTTGTCCATCAACAAAAGCAAACTCACAAAAAGTTCCTTTGATATGGTTTCCATCATTTGTTGCTGTTCCGCCCACATGAAAAACTAAACTGTTTTCATTCCATTGAGAAGCATAATCTTGTGCTGGATAATTTTCTGCGGCAAATGAAGTAACTTGTGATCCATTAATATATAATTTTAATCTATTAGAAGCTGTGGATTGACTTGTGTCTATTGCCATAATAATATTATAAAAAGCTGAAGGATCTCTTAAAACTTGCGAAGTTCTAAAATCTAATTTTGTACTACCACTTTCGTTTTCAAATATTCCAAGAGTTCCATCATTTCTTAAATACATATACGCTTGATTGTTACTATCAGAAAAATAACCAAATATTGGTCTATCTCCACCTGATGTAGGGAACTCATGTATTTTTATCCAAAAAGAAATAGTAAATTTTTTAGTGTTGGTTGGTGTTGTATTAGTTATTGAGGTTTTTGCATCAGCACCAATAAAATATGAAAAAAGTGCTATTCCTGTGTCTTTGATAGAGTTAGTACCTAGAATTAATGGTGCGGACATTAGTTCTCCAATGCTGGAAATTCGCCTAATGGTCTTGTTACACTTCCATCTTCTTGCTCAGTGTAATCATATAAAGTTTTTAAAGCATCTACATCAGCCGCATTGTCAATCGCTGTTTCCATTTCATTTGATTTGGCTCTTACTGCTGATCTAAATGTTGTGATATTTGATGGTACAGAATAGTCCTCAACTTCTGTTGCTTTGACAACATACCAATCTGTGGATGCTAATAAACCTTCAGCTTGTTGTTTTACAATTTTTTTTTTTTTGATTTTTTAATCCTTCAGTTTTAACATCTCCAACTTCTTTGTCCTCTGGTAAAAAACCATTATCTGAATCTGTTTGAGTCCATAAAGTATCTGCAATATTTTTAGCGGTTGCATTTCCCCATGATCTAGTCACTTGACCATCTGCAAAATTATATTGCTCATTTGTATTAACGTAATATTCTTCGTCTTTAAAATTAGATGAGTCTGTTACGACTTCATAAATTCCAATCGCTTCTTTTTCAGCAGTTGTCCAAAGTTGAAATATTTTAGCTGGGTATCTTACATCACCAATCACTAATGATTTTGGTGCAGTAATGATTTGTTCAATTTGATTATCTATGACTAATGCGTACATATTAACTCTCGCTTAAATTCAAAGTTCTGCCCACTTCTTGCCACACTGCCCCATTGTATCTAAAAACTAATATATCAGTTTTACCATCTGTTGAAGTAAATGTTGGTGCAGTTGAAGCTGCAAATTCAAATACAGTGTTAAATGCGATTGTGTGTGAGCCATTGTAATTAATCTCTAAACAAATAAAAGCACCCTCAACATTGTTTGTTGGTGCAGAAAAAGTTGTATTTTCAGTTGTTAAATGAAATGCGTTTGGTTTTGCTTGTGTGTCCCAAGCTACTGCGTTTGATGATGAAGTTAATGCTTGTTGTGGAATATAAGCAAGATCATTGAATTTAATTGCTCCAGTTCCATTAGTTGTTAAATCAATATTTCCATTTGCACCATCAGCTATTGTTATGTTACCAGAGTTAGTTCCAGCATTTGTATTTAAAATTAAATCACCTGTTCCATTTGTAGTTAGAGTTGCGTCTGCATTACTATCTCCAATCTGGACTGTATCTGCTTGTAAAGTAACATCGCCTGTTCCATTAGGAACTAAATCTATATTTGCATTAGAAGTTGATACTATGTCATTTCCGTTGACATCTAAGTTTCCACCAAGTTGGGGTGTAGTATCTGCCACTAAATCTGCGACTACTGTTGAATCTAAAAAATTAACTGTGTTAGCTGAATAATCTATTGTTGCAAAACTAATGTCATCTGATCCATCAAAAAATTTTATCGTTGGTGCAGAAGCTGAAGTTGTATCAAGCCACATTGTCCCGGCTACTGCTGATGATGGTCTTGATGTTCCAGAGTTCATTGTATTAATTGCAGATAAAACTGAATTTAAATCAGTTCTAAAATTTGGAAACGACTGGTTTGCTATTGTAAAATCTGTTGCTTGTGCCATAATTTGTTATACTCCTTTTAAAATCCTTTTGCAATGAAATCAAAAGTTCTTGATATATTAGTTCCACTTGAGTTTTTAAACAAAACGTCAAAACTATTAACAGTTTTGTTTGAGACTGTAAAGAAGTCTCCTGTTGCCATATTTTCAGCTGTAATACCAACTGCATAATTTGTAGATTTAAATGGTGAACTAAATGTAACTGTTTTTGTAGATGTGCCTGAAGATATATTGTCCTCACTAAATATTCTGTCTGGCATATCAACTGTTACACTAGCCTCGGAAACAACAGCGGTAGAAGCTAAATCACTAGACGTTAATACAAGCCTAAATTTTAAATATCTTGCTGTGTAGTTTCCTATAACAAAAGTTTGAAATGACGTAAATGTAGAATTATCATCTGAGGTTGCAATTTCTAAATGAGCATCACAATTAGCCGGGGCATCACCATCAAAGTTCGATTTTGCATCATCAAAATTACCTATTCTATTATCAAATAAATCATCAGGGTTTCTTGCTGTTTGAGTTATTGAAGCTGTAACTCTAACTGTGTGTTTTGCACCAATATCAATAACATTTGCAAACTCATAATTGCCAGAAGATAAAAAGTCTGCATTTGCAACACCAGAATCAAAAAATCTTGTAGTTTCATCATCAAAATTTCCACTAGCTCCATCAAATAATTCGCTAGAGTCTAATATTATTGCATCATCTGATATTACAACACTATTTTTAGTTCCTGAAAATGCTGGGTGTTCATTGACTGTGGTTACTGTATTAAAATTAGTAGTACTTACTACATTAGAAATAACTGCTGTAGCATTTGAGCTGAAATTTCCTAATTTATCTACTGCCTTAATTAAATACGTCCCAACCCTAGCTGGTACAGTTATTGATGTGGCTGGTCTTGAAACTTTAGTGACTAAATTAACAGAGTTTAACCATTCAGCTGTACCATCTGTCAATGTGGAGAACCTTATTTGATAAAATGCTAAATCAAGATCAGGTACGGCATCGTAACTTAAATGAGCATCTTGCCCAGATACATTGCAAGTAAAATTTTCAACATCTGAAGGTGGAGCAATCGCACCAACAATTTTTCTTTGAGCTGAAACGTAAGTTGATGAGACACCTAAACTATTAACCGCTTTGACTCTAACATCATAAGTTTGTTGATCGATAACATTTAAAACTCTATGATTTAGACCAGAGCCTTGAGCATAAATAATAAAATTAGAGTCTGTGCTTAATTTATATTCAACTTGATAAAAATCTATAAAAGAATCTGGACTAGCTCCAATAGCAACATCTAAAGCAACAATAACAGTTCCATCATTATATTCAATAAGTTGATCTGATAGAGTAACAGAGGCCGGAGGTTGTATCGTAAATGGATTTGGTAAGTTTGTTGATGGAGTACTTGATACTTGAGCTTTTGAGGCCCAAGTGTAATGACTGTCTTGATGTTCAATTAAAGTTAAATTGATTGTGTAATCTTCGTTAAAAGTAATACCAAGAACTCTAAAATTTTTTGCACTAAATCCTAATGATGCATGAGTGATAGCAACTATATCCCCGATTGCTAAATCATATGCATCAAATCCAACTCTTAAACTTAATCCAATAGCTTCTCTTGATCTTCGTAAAATAATTTCTGCCATCTCTTCGGCTTGGTAAGGAGAGGTTATTGTTTTAAAATCAAATTTACCTTCTAATAAAAAACCACCATCGGCAGTTTTCATAGTTGAATGTTGATCGGCACTTGGTAAACTAGAGTCATCAATAGGTGGAAACTGAACTTCATCTACTTGATAATTTCTATCAGGATTTACAAACGAAACTATGACCCTGTTGTATTTATCATTTTTGCTTGGACTAGATAATTCAAAGCCACCTATAATATCATCCTCAGTCAATGTTATAGAAGCTGATCCAGTTGTCTCTATTACTAATTTATATTTACCAGCAGTATAAGGTAAATAGCCTCTGCACCCTTTTAAAAAATCTCTTACGTTTTCAATAACTTTTCTTGAAGTATCTATAACTGCATTACAATCAAAAATATTAATATCACTTGCTCCTGAGTATGGAGTAACTTGAGTTTCAGCTATTACTGAAGCATCATAAAAAGATTGTAAATCAATGTCAGATACAGATAAACCTTTTCCGTATCTCTCATTAGTTAAATAATCTAACAAACACCAAGCTGGGTTAGTTTTAAAAGCTGCAGTTTGAGCTGCTAAACTTGAATTATAAAATACTACTTTTTTACCTTTTACCACAGCTTGGACTTTTGGTATTCCAGTAAATGCGTCTTGATTCCATGTAAATCGTAATGCCAAATAAGCTAATCCTCTTAGCCTATGATTTGACCCCCAACTGCTTAATGTTGAAAGTAAACTAGATGCGGTTTGAGAGTCTGATCCGTAATGTGGCTCAACTGTAATTAAACTTTCACTATTTTTAAAAAAATTTGCATCTGAACTATTAACGGTGATTTGAGTATTGTCAGCTATATCAGCTGAAAAAGTTACAACCTTATCATCAACTCTGATTTCAGTAATGTCATCTATTTCACCTTCACTTAAAACAAGGGCCATATAAAGATAAGTGTTATCTGTCCCTGATGTTTCTAAAAAAACTCTAGTGCCACCAACTAATCGAGTTCCATATATAACAGGAATATTTGCGTCATTTGATTGTTTGTTAAGTAATATACCTTTTTCAAAATCATCAAACTCTCCTGTTCCAAAATCTTCAATATCAACTTGTGGTGATAGCCAAGAAAGAGGCTTTGTAATAATTTTAATTGCACTTTTGAATATTTTAGTAACTGATTTAAATATTTTTCCTAGTCCCATTATGCTCTACCCCATTTAATATCTAGTACTGTTTCTGAACTAAAATCCATACCAACATCTGCTGAAAAAAATCTTTGCTGCGATGTGTTGTTAGTTTTGCGACCAGATGTTTTTTCAAAGTCTGCCCAATGAGATACAACAACTAAACTTACTGAGCTTTCATTTTTTGACTCTGATATTGAAAAAGAATCGACTTGACCATCGTATAATAAAAAAGGATCTGCAATTAAAGCATTTGAACTGTCTAAAAAACCTCTAAAAATTTGAACTGAATCATTTACAAGATTTTCATTTAATACAGTGGATATAAATGTTTGATCTGCTCCAGATAAAGATATAGTTAAACTTGTTTTTGTAACATCTGTTTCTTCAGTAAAATTTGAAATACCTAATATAAAATCACTTGCAGTATATGTAACACTAGATCCTGATACAGAACTAGTTAATGGAAAAGAGCAATCAGTTATGTTAACTGGAGTAGAAAAACCGATAGTAATAAGATGAACTGGATTAATATTATTGGTTGCAAGTTCATTCTTTGTTGCTGTTGTTAGGCTTCTGGTCATTTTCTATTGTCTTTCTGTTTACTTTGATTTTACCAATTACTTTGTATTTAGCACTTTCTGATGGAAATTCATATTGTTTTAGATTTAACTTTTCAGCTTCATCATCTGTTAACTGAATTGTATCTTCAGCTAACATATCAACATTAACCCAGTATTTTATTTTATAAGGCTTCTTCAACATCGAGTTCAAATTCATATAATAAATCACCTGATGCGTTTGATCCTACTGCTCCAAATTCTTGAATATCGTTAGTGAGAAAAACTGTAAATGGAACATTATCATACGTGACTACAGAATCATCAGCTAAAGCTGTAACTAAAGGAGGTTCAATAGTAACTGTGGCAGCATTAGAAGAACTAGTAACATCTGAAACAACCATATAAACTTTATCATGACTTGCAAACTTTATAAAATCACCAGCTTTAAATCTACCAGCCCCATCTGCTGCAAAAGAATCCATTGCAATCGTGGTATCTCCTACTGCGTGAACCCCGTTAACTAATACTGTTCCTGTTTCATTGCCTCTAGCATCTTCTATTTCAGGAGGTATTATCGTAAAATTTTCTTTTCCTGATCTTTGCTTTACAATAAAAGCCATCAACTCACCATAAACGTCATCTCGCTTTGCAGTAATAATTTTTGCAGTAAAAGCAAATCTTTGACCGTCAATTTGACGAGATAATTTTTTACCACTATCTGATTTAGATATAATAGTATTTTGTATTGATCTAATTCCCATAGTGGAGAATTTAGAATTACTTATTGGAAATGCACCACTCATTAGACTAAATTAGTTACTCCCTTTTCATTTAAAGATTGATTTATAATATTTGATATTGTGCCTCTTGATCTGACGAGCATATCCTCAAATCCAGAAGCATCTAAAGTAGTAATGTTAAAATTAACCACAGCACCTTGACCTCCTATTCCTCTTGCGTTTTGTGTTATTTGACCTGTTTGATTTGGTACAAACAACTCAGGCCCTCGTTCTCCAACTATAATTGGTCTGCCTTTTGATACAGCTCCACCTTGTGCAAAACCGGGAAAACCAAAAAATGATGTTACAGCTTTTAATGCAGCTTGTTTTTTTAATGCTGATGTTTGCTGATTGATTAAAGATAATTTTTTCCTTTCTTTAATAATTCCTTTATCTACTAATATATCTTCTATTTTTCTTTGAATAACTAATTGAATAGTAAATGCTAAAATATCAACTAATATTTTTTGACCTAATTCTTTTAAAGTCATATTTAATTTTTTACCAAGTACAACAGCTTCAGCTAATGCTCGAGAGAAACTTTGGATGCCACCTAATATAAATTTACCTATTGTCTCATTTACCGACTCTAAATCTTTTCTAATTTTTTCTCCAATAGTCTCGCCAATTTTTCTAAATGATATTCCAGTATCTTTTGCAAGTTTCTGAACCTTGCCTAGCTCCTTCATAAGCTCAGTCATTTGTTGTTTAGAAAGAATTATATTTTCGTCTATTTTTTTCAAAAAGTTGTTTATAGTTCTAAAAGCTGGCCCCATTTCCATTGCAGCTTTGTGTTGACCAAAAATTTTATTAGTTATCTCATCAAGGTTAACACCCATTTGTTTCATTAAACCAAAAATACCAACAACAACAATTTTACCAGTACGACCTAGTAATAAGAAACCTAGGATACCCATTTCTCTGATACCCGGAGGCAACCCTTTTATAACATCTAAAAGACCTGAAATTCCTATACCAATGACAGAGAATAATGGTCTTAATGCATCTATAAGGGCAGCAGAACCTAATAAAGCCTGTTTAATAAATGTAACTAAACCTTGGCCCACTGCATTAGAAAACTCTGACATTGCTTTTGCATTTGTCTCAATAGTTCTATTAACGACAACTAATGCGTTTTTAATAAAATCAAAAAAACCAGCTCTGTTTGTTTCTAACCTAAACTTAAACAATTTATCTGATAACATTGATAAAGTTCCAGTAAATGTAGTTGCAAGAACTTCGGTGGCTTTTCCAAATCTACCATCTGGCCCAAATGTTTCTTCAAAAGCTTTGATTGTTTCAGCTGCTGTTTTTTGCACCCCAGCTTCAAAACCTAATAAAGCTCTAACACCTCTTTCTCTAAATACATCCGCTGCTGCTATACCACCAGCAAAGGCTCTTTGAATTTGCTCTGCTGTTTGTCTAAAATCTAATCCAGTAACAGCTGCAACGTTACCAGTAATCTTTAATATACGAGTTAAATCATCTGCATCTTTAGCTACAACAGCTAAATTACCTGATGCAGTTGATATTTCTTGTAATGAAAAAGGAACTTTAGCAGCAAAGCCAATTAAATTGTTAAAAGCTTTCGTACCTTCTTTAACGTTACCAAATAAAAAATTAAATCGAACACCAAGGTTCTCAACTTCGCTACCTACATTGACTAATGATCTGACAGCAAGTCCACCACCAATACCGATTAATGCAGATTGAATGGAAAAAATACTAGATCGTAATCTACCAAGACCAGCTTGAACACTACTAAGAGCAGCTTTCGTTTTATCATTAGCTAAGATATTAATTTTTAAATTTGCCATTACCTTAAATTGCTCTTCCTGTTATGCTCCTCTTGCTCATGCATCAAATAACCCAACCATATATTATATTCAGCTTCAGGCATATCTAAAAGTTGAGTCAATGTTATTTTTAGCCTGTCGGCTACTATTAACATATTTTTCAGGTTTGTGTCAGTATTTACTTTTTTTTTACGTCTTCAGGTTTGATAGTTTGAACCATAGCCTCTGCAACCTTCGCTATCGTCTCGCTGTTGGCAGTATGCATGAGACTCAATTTATCTTCTAAAGATAATAATTTTTTTCCATCTTTATCAATGGCTTTCATAACCACAATATCAGCTAATAAACTAACATCATTAAGATTTGTTGATTTATCAAACAGCTTTTTCTTTTCAGAAAGTGTAATTGGATTCCAATAAACCTTAGTTACAGATCCGTCTTTGTGTTCAATGTCCATTGACTGAACGCCAAGACTCTGAAAATCATCTTTGAGTTTGTCTATAAGACTCATAAAAGATTATTATACAGTACCTCTTGTTAATGCTCCAGTTCCTTGAAAAGTAACACTTCTTGATATAATTCCATCCATTGCGTTAGTCACATTCATACCTGTTACGATACCTGATCCAGTAAAACTTTCATCTCCTGAATCTGCACCCTCTGGTAATAAGATAAAAGCAATAGAAGATCCAGTAGTCAAAGTCTGTTGAGGTGAATCTGTCTCATCATAATGCATATCAAGTGTACCTGAAAAACTTGTTCTCCCAGCTACAAATGTTTTTGCTGCATCTGATAATTGAGTATCCTCTACTACATCTGCTGTAGTCTCTAAAGTGAAACCAGTGATTTCACCAATAGCTGTCCCTCCAGCTTTTACGACTCCTTCTTTTCCGTGGTGTGTTGCCATTTTTTATTTTCCTTTTTTGGTTTTGGTTTATTATTATCAACGAGTTTATAACCAAGACTAATATAATTATCAAGATTTAGTTCATTGATTATTATTACTTGTCCATCTTTTTCTAATTTTAAATCTTTAGCCATAATGTTTTATAACAGATTATTCCTCATCTTCAAACTCTTCTTCATCGTCAATATCTGAATTATCATCATCCCAGTCTTGAGGCTCATCAACCTCATCTCTTAACTCACCTAATAAATCCTTGATATTTTCAGTTTCAAAAGAAATCTTATCCATGAGCTCTTCTTTTTTATCTAGTGATTTTTCTATTTTTTCTATTAATTTATCAACTTTAGCCATAGCTTATCCTTTCATTATGGTGTCCCAGCTTGAAACGTGTATAAAACTCTAATTGTCATTCTGATACCACCAATAGGAAACAAAGTTCCTTCGTCGGTTTCAACATTTACAACTTGAGTATCTAATGCATTACCACCTCTTGTAATATCAGATTCAATAGCTGTTTCAATAGCTGTAACTAATTCATTTCTTTTTGTATCTAAATTAGCTTCAGCACCCTTTACAAAGCCCATCAATACAAAATCAAGCTCTGCTTGTCTTGTTTGAGCTCCACTACCTAATTCAATATCCTGTCTATTTTCTTCAGATGTTTGTAATATGACTGCTGGGTATTGCTTATCAGATAGCTCATCAATATCAAAAGGTTGCCTAGTTGCTTTTATAATATCCGGGCTAGATATGGCATCTATAACTGTTATTAGATTATTTGCGATATTTTCTCTTTTGCTCATCTATTAAACTTTCTTAATTCTTTTTCTACAAACTTGATAAATGATCTTTGTATTATCTTTTCAGTCTTTTTGTCAAATCCAAAAAACTTCCTTTTAGGTTCTCTCAATACCTGATTAAATAAGGCTTTTTTAGCCTCTGCATTTCTATTAAAAAAAACAGAGGCTTTTCTACTAGTGTGTACTTTGGTTGTTAACGATCCGAGCATATCACCAGAATAAAATAAATCTACTGCAGTTGGTTTTCCTTCTTTTTGTAATTGTTTTAAATAGCTTTCAGAATATGGAGCAAACTTTCTTCTATTAACATCTTGTTGTTTTGACGTAAGAGTTCTAATTATATCTATTAATTGAAACCCAGCTTGGCCCAATCCTTTTCTTGTTATGTTTGGGAATTTTCGAAAAACATCATTTAATTTTTTTTGAACAGATTTAACGTTTGATTTCAACGTAATTGTTGCAGCCATTATCTAATCAATCTACGAACACCATGCAAAGGCTCTCTTTCGTTTACTGAAATACTTGCATCTGCATCGGAGTCATATTCAACACCATCTTCTAATATAAATCTAAATTCTTTATTATATTCACTCATGTAATATTCACCCATTCTCTCAAATCTATCTTTATCTGCTTCTGGTCTAAATTTAGTTAATGCTGGTAAATAAAATCTTCCTAAAAATAAATAAACACCAGCTCTTTCAAACTGATCTAGATTGACTTTTGTATCAACCATTTCAACAGTATTGAGAACAGTAATATCTGTGTAAACATTTGTTTTATATACAGGCCACCATTCTATTCTTAATTGTCTAAGAATATCATTAGTAGTTTGAGCTAAAAAATTTGATGTTTCTGTGGCAGTGGTAGAAATACCAAAGTCAAATGCATCAGGTTGATATTTCAAAACGTCTGATGTTGTTATTACATTTGCACCTGTATAATTAGCCATTTACTTTTTCCTTTTGCATTTGCAAAATACAATACCAAAAAACATACAAAAAAGACACTTAATCTTTTCTACTAGTTTTTCTTTTAGGCTTTTTAATTTCTTTTTTAATTGGTTCAATTTTTGCTTCATATAATTTAAATCCTCTAAATTCATAAATTTTTTTGTTTGTTTTATAATCGAGAAATTTTCTAGTTATAATTTTTCCATTTCTCTCAAGTTTAACAGTTTCTTGATTATTGACTGTTACTTTTGCACCGGGCATATAATCTCCTATTTTGTCTAGAGGGGATTGCTCCCCTCTAGTTAGTTATACTTACTGAATTGATGAATCAAAGTGTAATTCTACTCCGTAAGAGTCATGAACTTCACCGACACCATATACAGCAGTCGCTACAATCTCGTCAGCTCTTAGAGACGCATCTCTTTGAGTTTCGATCTTGAGCCCTTGCATTTCTGCCATTGCTAATGCATCTCTGTGGAATGCTGCACCTTTGTAGTCTCCAGCATTACCAGTGTTAGACATATTTGAAGTTTCAAATACTCTCATACCAGCAAGAGTTCCTACAAAACCGCTTCTTAAAGCTTCGTTAGCTAAGTCGTTTGCGTTTGAATTTGCAAATGTGTTAGTTAAGTTAGCTTTTAAGTCAAAAGCAATTTTAGGGTGTAAGACTACAGCACATTCATTGATGTTCAATGCAGCTGCTCTTAGAGTAGATGCTGCGTTAAATATACTTGCTGCGGATATTGCAGCAGTACCATCTCCAACTGCGGATGAAAAACCATCGAACAGAGCTGTCATGTCTGTATCTTGTTTTTTTGCTATTCCCTCACCAAACAATCTACCAATGTCAGCTGCCACGTTTCTTGGAGCTGCATTTCTAGCAAGATCTGTTAATGTTGTCATAACACCAACTTCACTTGCAGTAATTGTTACAGAAGAAGGATCAATAGCTGTGTTTGATAAATCAGAAGCTTCTGAAACTGCTGACGCAGATACAGCTGCATAAATTGGTATTTCTACCGCTTTACCACCACCTGAAATCGCATAATTTCTTACAAGATTTCTCATGATTGACTGTTCTTGAGCAACAAATTGAGCCTCTGCCACGATTTCCGTGAACAACTCTGATAGAGTCGAACTTGTACTTTCATTTGCCATTTGTGTTTCTCCTAATTATTTAAGTTTATTTTAATAGAACCAGAATCACGTTTTTTACGCACTTCTGCGTCGTATCTTTTACGATCCTCTGGATCTGACATATTATATTCGCTGATGTCTCTAGGTTTAACAGCTTTACCTTCAATACTACTCTGGCTTCCTGATCCAGACAAAGACCCTTGTCGGAAATGTGGGTTAGCATCTAAAAACTCTTTAACTCTATCTTCTACGTTAAGTAGTTCTCCTTTTGAGTTATAACGAATATTACCATTCGGATCAAGGATTTCTACTCGGTTGTCATTAGAAAGTTTTATCTCTGATTTTAATAAAGCTGATACTTGTTCCGGGCTAACAGCTTTATATTTTCCAGCAGCAGATAAAATAGTATTATCTATTTTTTCTTTTGCCATCATATCTTTAAACTTTTTGATTTCTTGATCTTTTTCTAATATGCGTTCTTGCATAACCTTTTCAAGATCAGATTTTGTTTTAGCTTCTTCAATTTGTTTTTGTTTTATAGCCTCTTCTTTGGCTTTATTTTGCTCCTCAAGTATTCTATCGTATTTTCTTTTTTCAGACTCAATTCTACCTTTGATAATATTATCAAGTTGTTCTTGAGTGAAAGTCATTTGCTTTGCTTGAGTTTCTTCTGGTTTTGTTTCTGTTGCTTGTGGTTGTTGATTTTCTGTAGCTTCAACTTGCTTTGTTTCTTCGCTCATATAGCTCCTTATATTGTTAGTTTTCCGTCACTATCATACCAATCTGGATTGACGTAACTCCACGAATGTCTGCAATTATACCCACCACGAACTATCAAAGCGTCACCGGGTTTTTTACCTTCCCACGATCTTTGCCATAATTGTCTAGCTTCTTCGATTGTAAATACATTGCTGATTCGTTTTTTATATACACCATTAATAATGTTTCGACAATGACTCCTTGTTGTGGGTATGACATCTCCATAATATTTAACAAAGGTAAGACCAGCGTCTAAAGCTTTTTTACTATTTACTTGAGCATCAAAGTCTCTCAAGCCATCTGCTAACAGCTGACCAGCAAATCTTCGCATATTTTCACCAGTTCTAGTTCTAGCATATTTAGATTGTAAGGTTTGGACTGCTTTATCAACTTCTGATTGTTTTGATTTTATATTCTTGTTTTTATTAACAAAATCAACCAGTTCGTTAGCTTCTTCATCATTTGACCGGCTATAAATACCATTAATAGTTTGCCTGAGTTCATCTTCTAATTCTACAAAGTTTCTACCAACTAAAGTAGATTGATAAACCTTATCAGCTAATCTTTTTGTAAAGGTATTTGATACGTCTTGAAATTGAGTAAAGCTTTGCAATTTAAGGTTTCTAATAAGTTCTAAATCACCTTTTGTAAGTTGTTGAAATTTTAGTGGAATATTACCTATACCTTTAAAAGCTCTCTCAATCCTTTTAGCTTGTTTGCTGTAACCTTTTTTAGTCACTGTATCTGCCCACGATAAAAACTCAGTAGATAATATAGTTCTTATTTTGGGCCTAATAGCGATTGCAGCTTTGAGTTCAATAAGTTTACCTTTATCAGTTGGCAGATCTCTACTAGCCAAAGCGATAACATCTTTTTCTATTTTATCTAATGTTCTTATGAGGGATTTGTAATATTCTTGTTCTGCTCTATCTAAATTTCTTATTCTATAGAGAGTGAATTTTTCTACTTTGTCTGCCATTCATTAAACTGTCTCTTCCTCAACTGTTTCTTGTTGAACTTCTTCTTCAGTGAATTGGCCCACTTCTGCTTGGCTATCAATCTCATCAAAAGCTTGATTTAGTTTCTCATCATCATCAAGTACTGCTCTAGCAATTTCTTTATCTACCTCTTTGTTAAATGTTGGTGATTGTAAGTTCATAGCTTTTGCCATTGAGAAATATTGTAAGTCATAAGCATAGTCTCTAATATTGAATGAGTCTGGATAATTGATCTCGCCATCAAAAGTAACATCTTGGAACATTGCATAAATTCTAAAAAGCTGTTCTTCTGCTATTTGTAAATTATCTGCTTTTTCAGATAATCTAGCGTTCAATAATTCAAATTCTGTTTGTAATGCGATCCCAGAAGATACTGCTTGTTTGGTTGTTCTTACAGCTCCGGTATGAGCAATCCTATTTATAGCGTTAACTTTGTTTGTGATAGAGTCCATAATCGCATTTAAGTTTTGACCAGATGGTTGTAGTAAATATGGTTTTAAATTTGGCTCTGTTTCCTCTGGCATTTCTATTACTGCTCCAGCTCCAGCAGATGCATTGACACCCGGGGTTTTTACTAGCGATGGATGATTTGTAAGGCGGATTAGTTGCTCTATCTCACTATATTCATTGTAAATACTTTTTTGCAAATCAGCTATGTCTGTAAGGTCTGATTGACCAATGCCTCGTTTGTGCGATTTAGCATTGTATAAAATAACTGCTGGTATTTTGCCAATCAGATTGTCGGCAGTATCTATAAGAGTGGGCTCTGTTTTTTCCTCTGTTATATAAACAGTTTCAATTCTATCAGGATACCAAATTCGAACATATGTGCCTCCATCTCTATCTACCTCTTCTCTAACTTTTAAATAATCTAAATAATATTTACCATTTATATCTCTTTTGAAATTCCAATCTAAACAGTTTTCAGGAGTTACAATTGAAATATATGGTCGTATATCTTGATCTAGTTCTTCTGCTCTTGTGTTTGTTTGTATTGATGGTTTATCTAAAATTAAAAAACAATGCCCATAAATACTTGCATAGTTTTGAGCTTGTTTCATAACTGAATTAAAATTATTACCTTCTAAATCTGAATCTTTTAAAAATGCATTTAATGATGGCTCGTCTGCCATTTCTCCAAAATCTCTAGAAGGTCTTACTCTAAATAAAAAAGATGAATAAATTTGAATAATATTTTTACAATGATTATCGCAAGGAGTATTAGCAAGTCTTTGATTAAACTCATTATCTTGCTCTAAATTATATCGTGATAAATATTGGCCCACAGTGTAATCATAACCACCGTTATAAGAACGAATATAGTACTCCCATAAAGATACGTTTTCTTTATAATCTTTATGTACGTCTAAAGCCGTCTCTCTGCTATATGCCATTACTTAACTGCCCATCTTATTGGTGTTGATTTTTTATTTTGGATTACTAGAGGTTTTATGTAATCTATTAAGTATCCAAGTGCATCGTTCATATGGTCAAATCCATCCTCTTTATTTGGAATATTTGTATCTTCCTTATAAGTTTGTCTTTGTAATCCTTTTATCAAGGTTTTACAATATTTGCTAATAAAAATATGTCTTATACCTTTAGAATCTTTTAGTCGAGAATTTACAGTGTTTATCCTGTCTCTTACAGCAGTATGTCTGAGTTTTGCTTTGACATCAAACCCAGCATTTTGAAGTATAGATAAATCTGTTTTACCACCAGCAGAGGTTTTTCTTTGTCTTGCAGCTGGATCAGGATAAATAAATATTGGAAGTTTAGTTCCATATCTGTTTCTTATCTCTTCACACATTTCGTCAGTGTTAGAGCCATAAATAACAACTTCATCAACAAAATATAATTTATCTCTTTCGACTTGAGCTACAGCAGCAGACATCGGTGAAACGTTGAAGTCCATCCCAATATGTAAAGGTTTTGTCCAATCTATTTGTCTATCTACAACTGAGTCTACTGGGTGAAAGTTATAATAGATTGCTCCACTATAGTTTTCAAATGTGCCCTCAAACTCTTGTCTGAATGTTCTTTGATCTAAATCTGATTTTGCTTGTTCTATTTCTGATTTTGTAACCATGCCACCATCTAAAGTCGTATATTGAAAACTGTCCCATTCATTGTCCTGTTTGCCTTTTAAAAACATTTCATAAGACCAATTACCATAGCCTCTCGGAGTACCACACATAAATACAGATCCTAAAGTATCAGATACACTAGCTCGTAAAACCTCAAACCAAGTTCTTTTTGGAATATCAGAGAACTCATCTAATACTAAAAAATTAAGTCCAGTACCTCTAAGACTATCTGGAATATCGGCAGATTTTAACGAGATAGTACTGTTTGATTTACGCATAGTAATTGTAAGAGTTGTCTCGTTTATATCTTCTATCCAATTAAATTGATTGAGAACTTCTTTTAAATTTGACCAACATATATCTTTGGCCATTTTTAAGGTTGGAGCAACATACCATATTCTTTGATTTGGTAATGCTGCATATTTCATCATTTCAGTGATGGCTAGATAAGTTTTACCAAAACGTCTGCCTGATATTAATACTTTAAATCTTTTTTGGGATGTAGAAATTTTGTATTGAGGCTTTGTCAGCTGTATCTTCATTTATCTCTTCGCAATAGAACCTTATAACTATTTTATCCTCATTAAATTCTTTTTTATCAAATTCATTTACTATATCTACAACTTTAGTCGTGCCACTTTTAATACAACTGTGGAAATCGTCATATTTTTTATAATCACTATGAGGATTTGTACATACGCCTTGAACAGAAGAGCAAATCATAAGAAATAATGCAAATTTAGTCATTAAACTGATCTTTGTTTGGTGAGTTATTCATTATATCTTTTTGTATTTTCTCTATTTTTTCTCTTTCGATAAATAAACTATCCGATACAGACGATTCTCCCATCTCGATACTATGACGAGTAATTTTCGAGCTATAATTTTCTTTATCTTTTTTATCACAAATACACTCCTTGCTTCTTAAACACATAAAATCTATGTAATATATACAATTCCTGTCCATAGAAATTGTTTAACACTTTTAATCTTTTTTGGCTATTGCTATTATATGCTTTCCATCTTCTGACATAGTTGCCATGACTTTAGCACAACTGTATCTAACTCTTTCAGGGTTTGCGGATCTTTCTGATTTTCTTTTCATTTCTAAACATTTAGAAAAACCTTTTGGAACATAATAGTGTTCTTTTAAATCACCTTCTAAAAACAATAATAAAGCAACTACTTCAATCATTTATGATTACCATTTGTAAATTTCATTTCTCTGCTTGAGTCTTTTAATTTTTCTATATCGCTTTGAGCTTTCTCCATGTCTTTCTCTAGTCGATTAATATTTACCTTGTTATGCATTCCATCTTCTAATTTTCCTTTTATTTTTTCTAAATCTTTTAAAATATTTTCTATGAGCATAAACTGTTCTGAGTCAGCCGGTAAACTACCCAATTGTCCTCTTGGCCACTTAATTCTAAACTCAGTATTCTTTTCTAAATCAGACTCCATTAATTGTAATCTTGTAGAATGTTGATTAAGCTGCTCTACAATTTGAAAGTACCCCATGCACCCCAAAGCTACTATGACAATTAATGATGCCACAGTTTTCATAGGCATTTGGACATTAGCCTCTTCAGATATTTTCATTATCTCTTTTTTTGCCATAAAATTTTTCTTTACGTTTATCTGCTTCTATTTCTGCTATCCACCTTTTAGTAGCTGGATCATCTTGATCTTTTGATACAAAAGACTTTTGCATATAATCTAAAAATATAATTAAAGTAGCTACAAATAACAATGCGTCAATCATATTCTAAAACCCTTTTTCCATGATTGTATAGCCCAATGAGCTGGACTTAAAGTTTTCTGTCCTTTTACTTTAGCTAAAATAGGTTTAAATCTAGCCATAAATGATCTCTGACGAGAAGGTATGTTTTTCTTGATTGATAAATTTGGATCTCCGAACCTTACGACTTGGACTCGATTTGTTTTACGATTTCTAACATAGACTGCAAATTTTTTAGATCTGCCGGGAGTTCTAAAAGGTTTGTTAAGAGTTACGTTAC